>Ga0256839_1000229_pt1 | contig 73527 bp, 63 predicted proteins | sample 354166metaG_FD_185968 | JGI IMG/M metagenome (GOLD analysis project Ga0256839, IMG submission 185968) | Hydrothermal vent microbial communities from Mid Atlantic Ridge, Atlantic Ocean - 354-166 | ecosystem: Environmental > Aquatic > Marine > Hydrothermal vents | place: Atlantic Ocean: Mid... | reverse complement strand
TAACATTGCCTTAATGAACGAGATCGCAATCATCTGCGACCACCTTGATGTGCGCACCAGTGACGTGATTGAGGCCGCATCCACCAAGTGGAATTTTCTGCCCTTCACCCCCGGTCTGGTCGGCGGGCATTGCATCGGCGTGGACCCGTATTACCTGACCGCCAAGGCCGAGGAAGTCGGGTATCATTCCGAGGTTATCCTGTCTGGCAGGCGCGTGAACGATGGCATGGGGGCATTTATTGCCGCCAAAGCGGTTAAGATGCTCGCCTCCCTAAACGTTCCTTTGTCGTGTGCCAAGGTTGGTGTTCTAGGCCTGACTTTCAAGGAAAACGTACCGGATTTGCGAAACTCCAAAACCTTTGACGTACTGGACACCTTGGCCGAGTTCGGCGTTCGCCCAATGCTTCATGATCCAATGGCAACACGTGCGGAAATCCCCAAGGGCGCTTTTGACTGGGTCGAGGTGGGCGATATGCCTCAGCTTGATTTACTTATTCTGGCCGTGCCGCATGATAAATACATGACCGGAAATATGGCTGATTTGGTGCGCGAAGGCGGAGCCATCATTGATATACGGTCTGCCTTAAACCGCGCCTACATACCTGAAAACATCAGGTATTGGAGCCTCTAATTCAAGTACTCCGCCCCCAACACAGGCCCGAAATCTTTCGCCTGAACTAACACAACATACTTGCTACCACTGTCAATTGGCGTGGTCACCATAACATCGGACCGGCCATTCCATTTACCAACCCATGTCATTTCCTGAACGACATTAACGTAGCTTATCGTCTTGCCGGCGTTCTCTCCACGCCGAATGTTGGTTGTTGCTTCGGGTATGATGCGCACAAGGAAAATATCCGAGGCAGGTAATCTGGAGGCCAGCGCCGAAACCGTTATGTCAGCGGTATTGCCTGACGCACTTACCACAATTTCCAGCATTGATTTTTCGGCTTGGTACTGGTCAACATACATGCTGATTTTCAGCTGATTACTTCCGACAATCTGCGCCTGCCCGTTGATGACAGCCTGCGGCGTATAGAGCGTGCGCAAGTTCCAGCGATCCCGATACCCCTTCTGGCGATCAGTGTTTTCCGAACGTGAAAATTCATCCTTCCAGCCGAGGTAATCCCAATAATCCACATGCCAACCAAGCACGATCACACCGTCTTGCGAGGAAAAGTCACGCAATATGTCGTCCGCAGGTGGGCAAGAACTGCACCCTTGCGAGGTGAACAATTCCACGACAATATTCTGCGCACCAACGGCAGAGGGCAGCCATAAACCAAAGGCTACTACAAGGACTTTTATCAAACGCATCGGAACTCCGAAAGTTATGGGCTACCCACTTGATACGGGCAAACCCCTCAACATTCCAGTCAAGCCTTCGCGAGCAAAAGTTTACTGCGAAGAACCGCCCGCATAGCCCAAAGTTTTTAACGCTTGCGTGATTTCGTCCAGAATAACCGGATCGTCAATCGTTGCAGGCATTTTCCAAGGCGTCTGGTCGGCGATATTAACCATAGTTCCGCGCAAAATCTTGCCAGAGCGCGTTTTGGGCAATCGGTCCACCACCAGCGCCAGCTTAAAGGCGGCCACCGGCCCGATCTTCTCGCGTACCAGTTTTACAATCTCGCCAATAACCTCCGCGTCGGGGCGGTTCACGCCCTTGTTTAGGCACAAAAAGCCAAGCGGCAATCGCCCCTTCAACTGATCCCCTACCCCGATCACCGCACATTCGGCAACGTCGGGATGGGCAGCTAAAACCTCCTCCATCGCGCCAGTTGAAAGGCGATGGCCAGCGACATTAATCACATCGTCCGTCCGCGCCATTATATAAAGGTATCCATCCTCGTCTATAATTCCGGCATCCCCCGTTTCGTAGTATCCAGGGAAGGTATCAAGATAGGATTTGATGAACCGTTCTTCGGCATTCCAAAGCGTTGGCAAAGTTCCGGGAGGCAGTGGAAGTTTAATCGCAATTGCGCCCAATTCACCGGCAGGTAACTGGTGGCCATCGTCACCCAAAACCTGCACGTCAAACCCCGGCATTGCAACGGTCGGCGACCCCAGTTTCGTTGGCAACTCTTCCAACCCCAACGGATTAGCTGCGATAGAATACCCCGTTTCGGTTTGCCACCAGTGGTCCACAACCGGAATTTCAAGCTGGTCTTGCGCCCAGATTATCGTGTCGGGATCCGCCCTTTCACCTGCCAGATAAAGGGCTTTGAGACTGCTAAGATCGTACTTTTTAACGAATTCCCCCGTCGGGTCTTCGCGCTTGATCGCCCGAAATGCAGTTGGAGCGGTGAAGAACGACACAACTTTATGTTCCTCGATTACACGCCAAAATGTGCCGGCATCAGGGGTTCCAATCGGCTTACCCTCGAACACCACGGCGGTGGCACCATAAATCAACGGCCCGTAGCAAATGTAGGAATGCCCGACAACCCAACCCACATCGGAGGCGGCCCAGAATACCTCTCCCGGTTCGACGTTATAGATGTTTTTCATGGTCCAGTTCAGCGCCACCATATGCCCGCCGCTTGGCCGCACCACGCCTTTGGGTTGGCCCGTCGTGCCGGAAGTATAAAGAATATACAGCGGATCAGCGCCGCCAATTGGCACACATTCGGCAGGCTCAACACCGTTTTGCACATCGAACCAGTCGAAATCGCGCCCCTCGATCATATCGGCACGCGCCTGTTCACGCTGAAGGATTATCGTGAATTCCGGCTTGTGCGCCGCCAGCTCAATCGCCCCATCCAGAAGCGGTTTATACGCAATCACCCGCCCCGGTTCGATCCCGCAAGACGCAGCGATAATCGCCTTGGGGGTTGCATCATCAATCCGCACGGCCAGCTCGTTCGCGGCAAACCCGCCAAAGACAACGGAATGTACCGCGCCGATGCGCGCACAGGCCAACATGGCATTTAATGCCTCGGGTACCATCGGCATATAAATCAACACGCGGTCGCCTTTACCAATTCCCTTGGCTTTCAGCGCACCCGCCAGCATCGCGACCTGATCGGTCATCTCTGCATAAGAAACCTTGCGTTTCGCGCCCGTGATTGGGCTGTCGTAAATGACCGCGGTTTGATCACCACGTCCGGCCTCGACGTGCCGGTCCAGCGCGTTGTAACAGGTGTTGGCCTCCCCATCCGTGAACCACTCAAACAACGGCGCATTACTGGAATCCAAAGCGCGTGTTGGCTTTTTTGTCCAGCTTATCGCCTCGGCGGCTTCCATCCAGAAGGCCTCGGGGTCGGCTTTCCAGCCGTCATATACAGATTTATAACTCATTTTATGCTCCTATGATCAGAGGCCCTCCAGCCCCGGCGTTTTCATCGACGCCCCCTCGGAGTGATCGTTTCTTATTATTCATATACATTGACCGGTGTCCCCGCGAGCGCCGAAATATTCAGCAAACCCCGCGCGGTGATCGACGGCGTCACGATGTGTGCCCTGTTCCCCATCCCCATCAAAATCGGCCCAACTTCTAAACCGTTAGCTGACATTTTCAGGATGTTTCGCACCGCACTTGCCGCATCGGAATTGGCGAAAACCAAGACATTAGCCGCCCCGTCATAGCGCGAGTTCGGATAAATCTTGCGACGCAACTTTTCATCAAGCGCAGCATCGGTGTGCATCTCTCCCTCGTAAACGAAATCGAGGTCCATGCTATCCAGCATGCTAATCGCTTCACGCATACGACAGGCAGATTCCGTTGGTAGGTTCCCGAATTGCGAGTGCGAACACAACGCCACTTTCGGCTCTAGCCCAAAACGATGCACGTGCCGCGCAGCCGCCACAACTGTGTCCGCCATCTGTTGCGCCGTTGGTTCAGGGTTCACATGCGTGTCGGCAATAAACAACGGGCCATCTTCCAAAATCATCAACGACAACGCGCCAACGGGGCGCATCCGTTCCGTCCCCAGAATTTGCTGGATATATTTCAGATGCCACAGGTATTGCCCGAACGTTCCGCAAATCAGGCTATCCGCATCGCCGCGATGCACCATCACGGCACCAATCGCCGTGGTGTTAGTCCGCATAATCGCTTTGGCCAGTTCCGGCGTCACACCGCGCCGCTGCATAATATCGTGGTAACTGCCCCAATAGTCGCGAAACCGTGGGTCGTTCTGCGGGTTAACCAATTCGAAATCGCGGCCTTCTTTGATGGGCAGACCAAACTTCTCGCAGCGCGCCTCGATCACATCGGGGCGGCCAATCAGGATCGGCTTGTCGGTCATTTCTTCGACCATGGCGTGGGCGGCGCGAAGCACGCGTTCGCTTTCGCCCTCGGCAAATACAATTTTTCGCACAGCGTTGTTCGCAGCCGCAAATACGGGACGCATAATAAGTGCTGATTTGAAGACCGAGCCGTCGAGTTTTTGCTTATACGCAACCATATCCGTAATGGGTCGGCTGGCCACGCCGCTTTCCATCGCCGCCTTAACAACCGCACAAGACACAATGGCCAGAAGGCGAGGATCAAACGGTTTCGGGATCAGGTATTCAGGGCCAAACTTCAGGCTTTCATCCTTGTAAACCGCCGCCGCCTCGGCACTGGTGGAGGCGCGCGCAAGCTCCGCAATCCCCTCAACGCAAGCGATTTCCATCGCGTCGTTGATCGTGGTTGCCCCCACATCCAACGCGCCCCTGAAGATGAACGGAAAGCATAACACGTTGTTAACCTGATTAGGAAAATCCGACCGCCCCGTGGCGATGATTGCATCGGGCGCAACAGCACGAACCGCGTCTGGCATAATTTCAGGTGTTGGGTTGGCCAGCGCAAACACGATAGGTTGTGCGGCCATTTTAGCCACCATTTCTGGCTTCAAAACCCCTGGACCGGATAAGCCCAGAAACAAATCCGCGGCCTCAATCACATCATCAAGCGTGCGCTTGTCGCTCGCTTGCGCAAAGTCGGCTTTCTGCGGTGTCATCTCTTCGGTTCGGCCCTCGTAAACCAGCCCTGCGATGTCACACAGCCAGACGTTTTCACGTTTAACACCCAGCTTTAACAGCATGTTTAGGCAGGCAATTCCAGCCGCGCCGCCACCCGTGGACACCACCTTGATGTCGGCAAATTCCTTACCCGCAACCAGCAACGCATTCGTTGCCGCAGCTCCGACAACAATCGCCGTTCCATGTTGGTCGTCGTGAAATACCGGAATACCCATGCGTTCGCGGCACAGTTTTTCGACGATAAAACATTCGGGTGCTTTGATGTCTTCAAGGTTGATCGCCCCGAACGTCGGCTCCAACGCTGTAACGATATCCGCCAGCTTTTCAGGGTCGCTTTCATTAATCTCGATATCAAAACAATCAATGTTGGCGAATTTCTTAAACAGAACCGCCTTGCCTTCCATGATCGGCTTGGAGGCCAGCGCCCCAATATTCCCCAACCCCAGCGCTGCCGAGCCATTGGTAACCACCGCCACCAGATTTCCCCGTGCCGTATACTTCGCAGCGGTCGCCGGGTCTTTGCTGATCTCGATACACGCCTCCGCTACACCGGGGGAATAGGCCCGTGATAAATCCCGACCATTCGCCAAGGGTTTCGTGGCGCGAATTTCCAATTTACCCGGCTTAGGGAATTCATGGTAATCAAGCGCTGCTTGGCGGGCGGATTTCTGGCGTTCTTCGGTCAATTCAAGGCTCCTATGCTAACCATGAGGCACAGTAGTTACGTGCGACAAAATTGTCAGCCCGAAAATGCTGGAACTGTTTCAATAATTCGCCCTACGGATAAGCCGCAAAACCTTATCCGCTGCATCCGGAATATTCGTCCCCGGCCCGAAAATCGCTTTGATCCCGTGTTCATATAGGAAATCATAGTCTTGCTGCGGAATAACCCCGCCACAAATCACAATGATTTCACCGCCACCAGCGGCCTTCAACGCTTCCACTAATTGCGGTGCAAGGGTTTTATGCCCCGCCGCCTGAGACGAAATTCCGATCACATGCACGCCCTTATCAACCGCATCTTGCGCCGCTTCCTCAGGGGTTTGAAACAGCGGACCAACGCTGACATCGAACCCAAGGTCGGCAAATGCGGTCGCAATAACCTTGGCGCCGCGGTCATGTCCATCCTGCCCCATTTTAACGACAAGCATACGGGGATGTTTCCCCTCAATTTCCGCGAAATCCTTGATGTCTTGCTGAATTTTCGCAAATCCGGCATCGCCTTCATAGGCCGCACCGTAAACGCCCGAAAGGGTTTTGACCTCGGCGCTGTGCCGTCCGAAAACCTTTTCCATAGCCGCAGAAATCTCGCCAACAGTTGCCCTTGCCCGCGCAGCATCAACCGCCAATTCCAGCAGATTGCCGTCAGAACGTGCGCCTGCTTCAAGCGCCACAAGGGCGTTTTCACAAGCCACTGCATCGCGCGTTTCGCGAATACGCGTCAGACGTTCAATCTGGCTATCGCGCACCTGAGAGTTGTCGATTTCCCGAATATCGAGATGATCTTCCTGCTCAAGGCGGAACTTGTTAACCCCGACAATCACATCATCGCCCTTATCGACCGCCGCCTGTTTACGCGCCGCCGCTTCTTCAATCCGCAACTTAGGCATACCGCTGGCCACGGCCTTGGTCATGCCACCCAAGGCATCAACTTCCTCGATCAGCTTCCACGCCTCATCCGCCAATTCCTTGGTCAGGCTTTCGACATAATACGACCCCGCTAACGGGTCAACAACGTTGGTCACCCCCGTCTCGTTTTGCAAAATCAGCTGCGTGTTTCGCGCAATTCGTGCTGAAAATTCCGTAGGCAGCGCGATTGCCTCGTCAAAAGAATTTGTGTGCAACGATTGCGTGCCACCCAGCGCCGCCGACATCGCCTCGTATGCCGTGCGGATAATGTTGTTATAAGGGTCCTGCTCCTGAAGGCTAACGCCCGAGGTTTGACAATGCGTTCGCAGCATCGAAGATTGCGGTTTCTTCGGCTCAAACTCCGCCATGATTTTTGACCACAACAGGCGGGCGGCACGCAATTTTGCGGCCTCCATGAAAAAGTTCATGCCAATCGCGAAGAAAAACGACAATCTTCCGGCAAACGCATCCACATCCATCCCCGACGCAATCGCCGCCTTCACGTATTCCTTGCCGTCCGCCAACGTAAACGCCAGTTCTTGCACCAAATTCGCACCAGCTTCTTGCATGTGGTAACCGCTGATGCTGATCGAGTTAAATTTCGGCATTTCACGCGATGTGAACTGGATAATGTCCGAGACAATCCGCATTGATGGTTCCGGCGGATAAATATAGGTGTTACGAACCATAAATTCCTTCAAAACATCGTTTTGAATGGTTCCGGTCAAGGCCGCACGGTCAACGCCTTGTTCCTCCCCAGCCACAATGAAACTGGCCAAAATCGGAATCACAGCGCCGTTCATCGTCATGGAAACCGACATTTTATCCAGCGGAATGCCGTCGAACAAAATTTTCATGTCTTCGACACTGTCAATCGCGACACCGGCCTTGCCTACGTCGCCAACCACACGCGGATGATCACTATCATAGCCCCGATGTGTCGCCAGATCGAAGGCCACAGACACACCTTTTTGTCCCGCTGCCAGACCTTTACGGTAAAACGCGTTGCTTTCTTCTGCTGTCGAAAACCCTGCGTATTGCCGAATTGTCCAAGGCCGGCCGGCATACATCGTGCCACGCGGCCCGCGCGTGTAAGGTGCAATTCCGGGCATGCCGCCAAGGTGTTCAATCCCGTCCAGATCACCCGCAGTATAAACCGGTTTAACGGCGATCCCTTCGGGTGTGTCCCAAGTTAGATCGTCGAGCGCGCGGCCACGCAGCTCCTTTTCAGCAAGGGTTTTCCAATCGTCGGAATTATTGCTCATGGCGTGTCTCACTATCGTTTTTTTGGTATAAATCAGGAGAAATTCTGGGTAACGCTGCGGAATATCGAAAAGTTGTGGCGTTGCTAGTAGACTTTACTGTGCAAGTGCTTATGTCTTGGGAAACCGGAGGAATTATGCGTAAATTCAGCTTACTAACATTGGTACTGTCACTTTTTGCAGGTATTGCCATTGCCCAGGAATCAGGCGATCCGCTTGCACAGTACAAGTGGGTCTCGCGCCCATTGGTGATTTTTGCGGAATCCCCGTTTGATCCGCGCTTTGTGCTGCAAATGGAGATGCTCGCCGAAGACCCGGATGTATTGCTGGAACGCGATGTAGTTATCCTGACTGATACCGAAGTTGACGCATACGGACCGCTGCGCGAGCGTCTCAGACCATATGAATTCACTTTGGTACTTCTGGACAAAGAGGGCAACGTTGTGCTGCGAAAATCCAGTCCATGGACCCCGCGCGAGCTGTCACGAACGATTGACAAGCTTCCCATGCGGAAGGACGAGATAGACCGCTCATAAGACCATCCCGATCTAGCGTAGTTTTTCCGCAGGGTATTTTGACACGCAAACATCGGCCTATTCGAACTCCATAATCACGTCATCAACCGCCAGACTATCACCAGCCGTCGCGTTGATTTTGGTTACCATGGATTTCTTTTCGGCCCGTAAGACGTTTTCCATTTTCATCGCCTCGACCGTGCAAAGGGCTTGCCCTTCCTGCACCTGGTCACCGACTTCGACGTTCATTGAAACGATCAAACCCGGCATTGGGCAAAGCAACAGTTTCGACGTATCCGGTGGCATTTTTTCGATCATATGTTTGGATAGCTCGAACAAACGCGGTGTGCGAACAACGACATCCAGATCGGCCCCGCGATGGCGCATACGAAAGCCGCTGGAAATCTGACCAACCTTGGCAATCACTGCCTCGCCTGAAATATCGAGATGCACCAAGCCTTCGCCCGGCTTCCAATCCGACACAACGCGGTGGCTTGTTCCATCTGCGAAATTGACAGTCGACCCATCACGATCCGCCACGACCTTTACTGCCAGATCAATGCCGCCAAGCGAGATCACAAAATCTGTGCCCACCTCGCGTTCATGGTTGTCCATCCGGCCAGAAACCCGCGCAGCGCGAATTTCAGACACGCGGTGCATGGCGGAGGCCCCTGCCGCCAGTTGTTTCAAAATGTCTTCAGACAACACCGCCCCTTCGAAACCTTCGGGATATTCTTCTTCGATAAACGCCGTCGAAATGTTGCCAGTAATAAAGCGTTCATGATCCATCACGGCGGATAGGAACGGCAGGTTGTGACCAATGCCTTCAAGTTCAAATTCATCCAGCGCGTGCCGCATTTCTGCAATCGCGGTGGCACGATCAGGCGCCCAAGTACACAGTTTGGCAATCATGGGGTCGTAGTACATCGAAATCTCGCCACCCTCGAAAACGCCAGTGTCATTTCGCACGGCGCGCGTATCATCCGCCATTTCGGCAGGCGGGCGATAGCGGCTAAGCCGCCCGATGGAGGGTAAGAAATTGCGATACGGATCCTCGGCGTAAAGGCGGCTTTCAATCGCCCAACCGTTGATGCCTATATCGGATTGCTGCATTGAAAGTTTTTCGCCGTAGGCCACGCGGATCATCTGTTCTACAAGATCAATTCCGGTGATCAATTCGGTGACTGGATGTTCGACCTGAAGGCGGGTGTTCATCTCTAGAAAATAGAAGTTGGATTCAGAATCCACGATGAATTCCACTGTTCCAGCCGAACAATAATCAACCGCCTGCGCCAACGCCACAGACTGCGCGCCCATCGCCGCGCGGGTTTTTTCGTCCAGAAACGGTGACGGAGCCTCCTCAATCACCTTTTGCTGGCGACGCTGAATGGAACATTCACGCTCGTTCAAATAAATACAATTGCCGTGTTTGTCGCCCAACACCTGAATTTCGATATGACGAGGTTGGGTGATGAACTTTTCGATAAAAATACGGTCGTCGCCAAATGAGGCCGCCGCCTCGTTCTTCGAAGATTGAAAACCTTCACGGGCTTCGTCGTCATTCCACGCGATCCGCATACCCTTACCGCCACCGCCAGCCGAGGCCTTGATCATCACGGGATAGCCGACCTGATTGGAAATCTTAACCGCTTCTTCCGCGTCCTCAATCAACCCCATATAGCCCGGAACTGTGGTAACCCCCGCCTCCTGCGCCAGTTTTTTCGAGGTGATCTTGTCGCCCATCGCCTTGATCGCACCCACTGGTGGCCCAATGAAGGCCACACCTGCAGCCTCCAAAGCTTCGGCGAACTTGGGGTTCTCGGACAAGAATCCGTAACCGGGGTGAACCGCCTCCGCCCCGGTTTGTTTGATGGCGCCCATGATCTTTTCGATCACGATATAGGATTGGTTCGCGGCTGGTGGGCCAATATGCACAGCCTCGTCCGCCATTGAAACATGCAGGGCATTTTTGTCAGCGTCGGAATATACGGCCACCGTTTTGATGCCCATCAGTTTGGCGGTTTTGATAACACGACAGGCGATTTCGCCACGGTTTGCGATCAGGATTTTCTTGAACATGGTTTTCCCCGTCTATGCTTTAGGCAAACAAAAAGGGACGCAGCGCACAGGCTGCATCCCTTTGAAATTTTCAGAACTGCGCCTTGGCGCAGAAAGTGTTGTGTTAGTTACAGATGAGGCCTGTATCACAAGCGTAACCAAGGCCCCCGCCAATGATCGCACCTGTGACGGGATCACCGCCAACCAGCGCAGACCCTGCTGCGCCGACGCCAGCGCCGAGACCAATAGATTCACCAACCGTAGCACATCCTGCAAGCACAAAGGCCGCCAATGCGAGAACAACGAATTTCTTTTGCATTTTATTTCTCCTGTATAATGTGACCGACGGTGTCCCCCGCCCGATACTAAGGCATCGTAACTACAAACACCGTGCTTCGCTACAGTAAGTTTCGCACAAGCGGTTTTCCACCGATTCAAAATCATCACAGATCCGCCTCTAGATCGATCTGCGGAAAGTTTCGGCGAACAGCATCTAGATCAAGCTTCAGCATCGCCTCGTAATTCGCGTTATCAAACGGGTCTTCGCCAGCGATAATTTCACGCCCGAACAGCCAGTTGATACGACCCGCATCAAGATTTCCGCGCTCAAACGGTTCTGCCCCGAAATGCTGCCAAATCGCTGCCAAAAACAGCTCGTCGGCCTTGCGATCAACCGCACGACGATCGCGATACCGCTCGCGTGGCTTAAGCGGCGTCACCCCTTTGGTAGCCGGTCGACGAATGGTAAATTGCGCGTCGGAACCCGGCATACGCCCTGGAAACCCGCGATGTTTAAGCATGTAAAGTTGAGCCATTATATCCCCCTGAAGGCGGGGGAGGCAGCTAGTCCTCGTCCTCGCCCAAATGCATCACGGCGATGCCCATAGACACGGCCCCGAAGGTGAACGAGGTCTGGAAGAACAGCAAAAACGTCCCCAGCCCGCTGCTGTCGGTTTTCAGAATCGTTCCGATTCCCATAAAATCCGTCCAGATCAACACCAGTACAAACACCGCCCCGATCACTAGACCGTTTAGAATATGTCGCAGCATAAAGCGGACGAGTTTGGGAGGGTTGGGCAGTTGCATGAGGTATCTCTGGGTTAACAATGTTTCCCCCAAGATAGTCCATCCCTGCCCCTTCGCAAGACGTATGAATTGTCGCGGCTTTCATGCGATCCTCACAACGGAATATTATCATGTTTTTTCCACGGATTTGTCAGTTGTTTATTTCGCAAGCTGGCAAACGCGCGGGCAACCCGTACACGGGTGTTGCGCGGCATGATCACCTCGTCGATAAACCCGCGTTCAGCGGCGACGAAGGGGTTGGCGAAACGATCCTCGTAATCCTTGGTGTGGGCGGCAATTTTATCTGCATCGCCCAAATCCGAACGGTGGATAATTTCCGTCGCGCCCTTCGCGCCCATCACCGCGATTTCCGCCGTGGGCCACGCATAGTTAAAATCGCCGCGCAGGTGTTTGGAGGCCATCACATCATACGCCCCGCCATACGCCTTGCGCGTAATCACGGTAACCTTGGGAACGGTCGCCTCGCCATAAGCGAACAGCAACTTGGCCCCATGTTTGATAACACCGCCATACTCCTGCGTGGTTCCGGGCAAGAACCCCGGCACATCAACCAGCGTCAGAATTGGAATTTCGAAGGCATCACAGAACCGCACAAACCGCGCGGCCTTGCGGCTCGCATCAATATCCAGACACCCCGCCAGCACCATCGGTTGGTTCGCAACAACCCCAACGGTGGACCCTTCAAGCCGGATAAACCCTGTTAGAATGTTCTTGGCAAAATCCTTCTGAATTTCAAAGAAATCGCCTTCATCGGCCAGCTTACGCACCAGTTCATGCATGTCATAAGGCGCGTTGGTATTGTCAGGGATCAACGTATCAAGACTGCTTTCAACTCTTGAGTGGCTGTCAAAATATGGTCGTACAGGTGGTTTTTCGCGGTTATTCAACGGCAACATGTCAACAAGACGACGGACCTCGAACAAGGCCTCCATATCGTTTTCATATGCACCATCCGCGACTGACGATTTGGAGGTATGCGTGCGCGCCCCGCCCAATTCCTCAGCCGTGACAATCTCGTTGGTTACGGTTTTCACCACATCGGGGCCGGTCACGAACATGTAAGAACTGTCCTTCACCATAAAGATGAAATCTGTCATCGCAGGCGAATACACCGCCCCGCCCGCGCAAGGCCCCATAATCAGGCTGATCTGCGGCACCACGCCCGAAGCCATGATGTTTTTCTGAAACACGTCGGCATATCCACCAAGAGCTGCAACACCTTCCTGAATACGCGCCCCACCGGAATCGTTTATGCCGATCACAGGCGCGCCATTTCTGATGGCCATATCCATAATTTTGCAAATTTTCGCCGCGTGCGTTTCGGACAATGAACCACCCAGCACGGTAAAGTCCTGACTATAGACATAGACCATCCGGCCATTGATCGTCCCCCAGCCCGTAACCACGCCGTCACCCGGATATTTCTGCTTTTCCATTCCGAAATCAACGCAACGGTGGGCGACGAACATGTCGAATTCCTCGAAACTCCCCTCGTCCAGCAGCACCTCGATCCGTTCGCGCGCCGTCAGCTTCCCCTTTGAATGCTGCACATCAATGCGCCGCTGGCCGCCACCAAGGCGCGCAGAATCGCGCCGCGCTTCGAGCTGTTCGAGAATGTTTTGCATACGTCCGTCTCCCAAATGTTTGCAATGCACCATAAGGAAGTTGTTAACGAATGAGAACCAAACAATCGCGAATTTGCAAAACTTGTTGCAAATCATGTCTGCAAATTGCAAACTTGCAAAGTCATGGCAATGCAAAAGAAACTATACGCCGGCGCAATCTTGCGCGAGACGCGATTGAAAATCGGCCTCACCCAGAAGGATTTCTCAAAATCGTTGGGGGTATCCGTGTCCTACCTGAACCAGATGGAGAACAACCACCGTCCGATATCGGCAACCGTGGTACTGGCTTTGGCGCAGGAATACGGCTTTGATGTAACGCAATTATCCGTCAACGATAGCGAACGCATTGTTGCAGACATGCGCGAAGCACTGGCCGATCCCGTATTTGGCAAAGACACACCGCCACTGGCGGACTTGCAACTGACCGCCTCCAACGCGCCAGCCTTGGCCCGTGCATTCCTGACCCTGCACCGCGCGCACCGCCAAAACCAAGACCGCCTCGCCACCTTGAACGAGGCATTGGGCCGCGAAGACATCGGCATCGCCCCCCTCCCATGGGAAGAGGTTCGCGATTTCTTTCATTACTGCGACAACTACATCGACGCTATCGACCGCGCAGCGGAGAATTTCCATGCGGCTGCGGGGCTGAACACGCCCGACAAAATCGACGCTTTGCGGGAATGGTTGAACACGCGGCATCGGGTGGAACTGATTATCTCGGCGGATGCGAAAGTGCGTCAGTACGACAGCGGAACGCGCCGCTTAACGGTTTCCGCACAAGCACCAATAGCCACGCAAACCTTCCAGATTGCGCACCAAATTGCACTGCTGGAATATAACGAGTTACTCGAAGCCACCCTAGATTTCGCCCGCTTCGGCACAGCAGAGGCCCGCGCGATTTGCAAAATCGGCCTTGCGAACTATTTCGCCGGGGCGGCAATGCTCCCTTATGAAGATTTTCTTAACGCCGCCAAAGAATGCCGCCACGATCTGGAAATGCTGGCCCACCGGTTTTCTGCCAGCATCGAACAAGTGGCTCATCGCCTTTCAACCATGCAACGCGTCGGCGCGAAGGGCATTCCGTTCTTCTTTGTGCGCGTCGATCAGGCCGGAACCATCACCAAACGACACTCAGCCACGCAATTGCAGTTCGCCCGCTTCGGCGGCGCCTGCCCGCTTTGGAATGTACATCGCGCGTTTGAAGCCCCCGGCCAAATACTACGCCAACTAGCCGAAACCCCTGACGGCATCAAATACCTGTGCCTTGCGCGCGATATATCCAAAAGCGGTGGCTCTTTTCGCGCACCCAAACAGCGTTTCGCCATTGGCCTTGGCTGCGAGGTCATCCACGCCAACGCGCTGGTTTACGCGGATGATCTGGACATCAAAAACACCGCCTCGTTCGAGCCGATCGGCATATCCTGTCGTATCTGCTCACGTGAAAACTGTCACCAACGCGCTGTCCCCCCCTTGGAGCGTTCACTATCTGTTAACCACAATACACGCGGAATTTTGCCTTATACCATTGAATAATGGCGCTTCTCTTTTTCATAAATACTCAAAAATTTACCATTTGATAAAATTTACAACCTATGCCATCCTGTAAAAAACGAACACAGCAGGAGGGCGAAAATGCCAAACGACATGCAAACATCAGGGATCGCGGATCACCGCTTAACCCCGTCAGATTACACGGACAACTTCAGTGACCTACACGCGCCACTATCCGATCACGAAGCATTGGTCGCGGCTGACCGTTGCTATTTCTGTCACGACGCGCCCTGCATGGACGCCTGTCCGACCACCATCGACATCCCGCTATTCATCCGGCAAATTTCGACCGGAACAGCAGATGCAGCGGCCAATACGATCTTTTCGCAAAACATCCTCGGCGGCATGTGCGCGCGCGTTTGCCCCACCGAAACCCTGTGCGAGGAAGTCTGCGTTCGCGAAACAGCCGAAGGCAAACCCGTTCTGATCGGCCAGTTGCAACGCTATGCGACTGACGGAATGATGGCCAAAGCCCATCCGTTCACCCGCGCGGCAAACAGCGGCAAAAAGATAGCCGTTGTCGGGGCCGGCCCCGCCGGTCTGGCCTGTGCGCATCGCTTGTCGATGAACGGCCACGCGGTTACGATTTTCGATGCGCGTGCCAAAGGTGGCGGCCTGAATGAATTCGGAATTGCGGCTTATAAGTCCGTTGATGGTTTTGCCCAGAACGAAGTGGAATGGCTGTTGTCTATCGGCGGAATCGAAGTGAAATACGATTCACCGCTTGGCAAGAACCTATCGATTGATACGCTGAAAGCGGATTACGACGCGGTATTCCTTGGCATTGGCCTTGGCGGCGTGAATGCGTTGCGGGCCGAGGGCGAAGACAAAGATAATGTCGTTGATGCCGTCGATTTTATTGAGAATTTGCGCCAAGCCTCCGACATGGGCACTGTTGCGGTTGGTCGCCACGTCGTGGTTATCGGTGGCGGTATGACGGCGGTGGACGCCGCTGTGCAATCCAAACTGCTGGGCGCGGACGAGGTCACGATGGTGTATCGCCGCGGCAAAGACCGCATGAGCGCATCTGTCTTCGAACAGGAGTTGGCAACCAGCAAGGGCGTGCGGATTATCTATAACGCCGCCCCGCTACGCGTCACCGGAAATGGTTCCGCGCAAGCGGTGGAGTTTGCGTATACCAAAGACGTTAACGGCAAATTAACCAACACTAGCGAAGTCTTTACGATTGCTGCCGATCAGGTGTTCAAGGCCATTGGCCAGACACTGGACGGCGCGCCTGATCGATTGGAACTGTCGGGCGGTAAAATCAAGGTTAACGAGCTTGGGCAAACGTCTGATCCGGCCATCTGGGCGGGTGGTGATTGCGCTACAGGCGGTGATGACCTGACCGTAACGGCCGTTGCTGAAGGGCGTGACGCGGCTGAATCTATTAACAACTATCTAACGGCGGAGGGCTAAATCATGGCTGATCTGACAAGCAATTTCATTGGCATTAAATCCCCGAACCCGTTCTGGCTGGCCTCTGCGCCACCAACGGACAAGGAATACAACGTCCGGCGCGCCTTTGAGGCGGGTTGGGGCGGTGTCGTGTGGAAAACGCTGGGCGAGGAAGGCCCCCCCATCGTCAACGTAAACGGCCCACGCTACGGCGGCATTTACAGCGGTGATCGCCGCCTGATCGGGATTAACAACATCGAGCTGATCACAGATCGCCCGTTGCAACAGAACCTTCGCGAAATCAAAGCCGTCAAACGGGATTATCCCGACCGCGCGATGATCGTTTCCCTTATGGTGCCGTGCGAAGAAGACGCATGGAAAACCATCCTGCCCGTCGTTGAAGAAACCGGTGCTGACGGGATCGAGCTGAATTTCGGCTGCCCGCACGGCATGGCCGAACGCGGCATGGGGGCAGCTGTTGGCCAAGTGCCCGAATACATCGAAATGGTGACACGTTGGTGCAAGCAATACACCCGCATGCCGGTTATCGTAAAACTGACCCCGAACATCACCGACATCCGCATGCCAGCCGAGGCCGCGAAGCGCGGCGGTGCTGATGCGGTTAGTCTGATCAACACGATTAATTCGATCACTTCCGTGAATTTGGACACCTTTGCACCGGAACCCACGATTGACGGTTGGGGTGCGCATGGTGGCTATTGTGGCCCTGCGGTGAAACCGATTGCCTTGAACATGGTGGCCGAAATCGCCCGTAGTGCGGAAACTGCTGGCCTGCCGATTTCAGGCATTGGCGGCGTTAGCAATTGGCGCGACGCAGCAGAATTCATGGCGCTTGGGGCTGGCAACGTGCAGGTTTGTACGGCGGCTATGACCTACGGCTTCAAAATCGTGCAAGAGATGATCTCGGGGCTGTCGCAGTATATGGATGAACGGGGCATGACCTCGACCTCCGAAATCGTTGGGCGTGCGGTTCCCAATGCCAAAGACTGGCAGGATCTGAACCTGAACTACATCGCCAAGGCCAAGATAGACCAAGATCTGTGCATCGCCTGTGGTCGCTGCTTTGCAGCGTGCGAAGACACCTCGCATCAAGCGATCAGCATGTCGGATGATCGGGTGTTCGAGGTCCAAAACGACGAATGCGTCGCCTGTAACCTTTGCGTTCTAGTCTGCCCCGTCGAAAACTGCATCTCGATGGAAGCACAAGCCCCCGGCACGATTGACGAGCGCACCGGAAAGGTGGTCGAGGCAGAATACGCCAACTGGACGACTCACCCCAACAACCCGTCAGGCACGATGTGCAACGTGATGCCGGACGAAGGTTAAAAAGAAAACGCCCTCACATTCAGTGTGGGGGCGTTTTACATTGCGCGCACCCCTTTGACAGTATGGGCCGTTATAAACGGGCATCCAGAAAACTTATGGAAGAACACGACGCCAGCCGCGTGACGCGCGTAAAACCATCAGGGCTAGAATAAAACCGTGCCGGCTGATAATTGCCCTTAAAGCCCCGACTTTTCTGATTGGCCGAACCGCAGGGCTTTTATATGAAGCTTCAAGACCATTTTTCAAAAAACGGCGCACAAATTGGAACCAAGTAATGACCTCGACCACCCAAGCCATGCGCGGTCACGGCGCGATGTTGCTTTTCTCCGTTCTCGTGGCCGGATCGTTTTCGCTTGGCAGCATTGCGGCCCCTTTGATTGAACCAGCAGCGCTGAATGCAACGCGCTTTCTGGTTGCCAGTATCATCATCGGTACGTTGGTATTTTTTGGCCCTGGCATTAAACGCGAACACCTAGAGGCCCCTTGGCGGTATCTGCTGATGGGCGGGTTGTTCGCCATTTATTTTGTGCTGATGTTCGAAGGGTTGAAACGCGCACCGGCGATTTCAACCAGTGCAGTTTTCACGCTAACCCCTGTTATGTCCGCAGGCTTCGGCTGGTTGCTGCTGCGCCAAATCACAACCCCGCGCATGGCGGTTGCCTTGGCACTGGCCGCGGCAGGCGCGGTATGGGTGATCTTTCGCGGCGACTTCGACGCCATCCTTGCCTTTAACATCGGTACAGGGGAGACGATTTTCTTCTTTGGTTGCATCGCACACGCGATTTACACCCCGCTTGTTCGAAAACTAAGCCGCGGGGAGCCAACGCTGGTTTTCACGCTCGGAACCCTGCTTGCGGGGCTGTTGGTATTGTCGATCTATGGCGCCAAAGACATCGTCACAACGGACTGGCTCGCCCTGCCCGCTATCGTCTGGATCACCATCCTCTATGTCGCCGTTTTCGCCAGCGCCACGACGTTCTTCTTGTTGCAATATGCCACCCTGCGCCTGCCAAGCGCCAAGGTTATGGCCTATACATATCTGGTTCCGGCATGGGTAATCGTGTGGGAATTCGCGATGGGAAACAGGTTCGTAGCACTGCCGGTTCTGGCCGGCATTGGCCTGACCGTTGTGGCCCTGTTAATGTTACTGAAAGATTAACGAATATCCAGCGCTTCCAGATCGGCGATGAAATCACGTGCATCGACGGTGGCTTCGCGGATCAACCAGTCGAAATGGTCAGTCATCGCATGAACCCGCGTTGAATCGCGAAAAACGATGTAGTGGCGTCCAAGGTATATCATCGCGATCAGTGGCCCGAAAACAGTTAATGGCGCACTGAAAACCTGATGGGCGTCGAACTGAAAAATCCTTAGTGACGGGTACAGGTGATCGTAGTTTTTTATCCAACTGGCGATTTGGTCTTTGCGGATTTGCACCGATAACCCTGCGTAATATCCCGTCCCCGCAGCGAAACTTTCCAGCTCGTGGCGCGGCATTGCGATTTCGTAATCCGTATGGCGAGAGCGTAGCCATGTCAGGCTTTCCTCCATCGCGCTAATGGCTTGATCGGGGGTCTTGCCGAGGTGTTGCTGGTATTCCCAATGCAGCATATCCGGTGTTTTCAGGAAATCGGGCAAGGTCGCGGGCACATGGCGGATTTTGTATCCCGTGGCCTCTTGATGCCACGCGAATAGCTGCTCATCGACAGATGATCGCGCCGCTTCGGGCATGCTGAGGGCCACATCCAGCAGGTCATTCGCACGTTCGGGCCGCGCACTTAAACCCAGCAACCAATCGGCTGAAACGCCCAGCGTATACGCACATTCGCCAATCACCTGCGCGTTTGGCAGGCGCGCGTGTTTATCCGACAAAAGCTGCGATATGGTGGAGCGGTCCACCCCGATCGCCGCCGACAAAGTGCTTTTGTTCAGGCCTGCCCGTCCCATTGCATCTTGCAAACGCTGACGAAATATCGCGGAGCGTTCGCGTTTGTCCATATTTATCTCCATTGGTGATAATATCCCATAATGTGGAGTTTATATTGAGCATATCCACAATACCCACCGCCAAAAGTCAAGCGTATGTTGGGTTAACAACCCTACTCATATTACTGGAATACAAATGGAAACGGGCAAAAGAACCCTTGTGAAAACGATAATCTGGCAAATCGTCGGGCTAATAACGATGAGCGCCGTGGGCTTCGCCATCACTGGATCAATAATTAGCGGCGGCGTATTGGCGCTGGCAAATACAGGTGTCGGGATTATCACTTACATAACTTATGAACGCATCTGGTCGCGAATTAACTGGGGGCGTCGCGCTTAACACCGATGCCCTTCAATATGATGTTCGTGACACACTCCGTCGCTTGCGCCCATTGCGCGTCGTTGAATGGAGCGCCGTTGTTCAGCGTCGCGATCTGGTGGGAAAAATCGGCGTAATGCTGCGTTGTTGACCAGATCATATATAGTAAATGGCGCGGGCTAACGGGGTCAATAAGCCCTTCGGCCTCCCATCGGGCAATAACCTCGATTCGCGAATCCGTCCATTCCGTCAGCGTGGTTTCCAGATAGTCGTGAATGATCGGCGCACCGTGGATCACCTCGTTGGCCCAGACCTTCGATCCGTATGGGTGAGAGCGGCTGATCTCCATCTTCTTGCGAATATACGTTCCTAATGCTTGTTCAGGATTGGCTTGGGTGTCGAAGCTTTCGGCGGCGTCCAGCCAGATGTTAAAGATACGCTCAACCACTTGGCGGTAAAGATCTTGTTTTGTTGGGAAATAATAGTGCAGGTTCGCTTTGGGCAGGTTTGCACCATCCGCGATCGCCTGCATCGTCGCCCCCTTAAAGCCGTGATCGGCGAAAATCCGTTCCGCCGTGGCAAGGATTAACGCCAAGGTTTCGCGGCGCAATCCCTCGCGTTTTGACTGTGGTTTTTCAACTGGTACGAGCATCGAACAGGCTTCCAAACAAATTCTTGACTAGTAAGTCAGCTATGCTAGCGTCAACCTGACCAATTGGTCAAAAGAATTCTTTTCGAGGGAGGCAGGCATGTCTGATCGCACAAATATCGCGCCCAATGATCTAAGCGCATTCTGGATGCCGTTTACGGCTAATCGTCAATTTAAAAAGAACCCGCGCATGTTCGTCGCGGCGGACGGGATGTATTATACCACCGCTGATGGCCGTCAGGTTCTGGATGGCACATCGGGCCTTTGGTGTTGTAACGCGGGCCACAACCAGCCCCGCATTGTCGAAGCGATTGCAAAACAAGCCGGCGAGCTGGACTATGCCCCCGCCTTCCAGATGGGTCATCCCAAAGCGTTCGAGCTGGCCAATCGTCTGGTCGATATGACGCCTGACGGTATGGACCATGTGTTCTACACCAACTCCGGTTCTGAATCTGTTGAGACCGCCCTGAAAATCGCCATCGCCTATCACCGTGCGCGCGGCGAAGGTACGCGCACCCGTCTGATCGGGCGCGAACGTGGCTATCACGGTGTGAACTTCGGTGGTATTTCTGTTGGCGGCATCGGGCCAAACCGCAAGACGTTCGGCACGTTGCTGAACGGCGTAGACCACATGCCGCACACGCATATCCCTGAAAACGTATTCACCCGCGGCCAACCCGAACATGGCGCCGAGATCGCGGACGAGTTGGAAAAGATCGTCGCCCTTGGCGATGCATCCAACATTGCCGCCGTGATTGTCGAGCCTATGGCGGGTTCCACGGGCGTTCTGCTGCCGCCTAAAGGTTATTTGGATCGCCTGCGCGCTATCACCAAGAAACACGGCATTCTGCTGATATTTGATGAAGTTATCACGGGGTTTGGTCGTCTTGGCTCGGCTTTTGGCGCGGACCACTACGGGGTTACGCCTGACATCATGACCACGGCCAAAGGCCTGACCAACGGCGTCATTCCTATGGGCGCTGTTATCACCAGCTCCGAAATCCACGATGCGTTCATGGACGGGCCGGAGAATATGATCGAGCTGTTCCACGGCTACACCTATTCCGGCAACCCGATTGCTTCGGCGGCTGGCTTGGCGACGTTGGAAACCTACAAAGAAGACGGGTTGTTCGAGAACGCCCGCGATCTGGCGGGATACTGGGAAGATGCGCTGCATGGCTTGCGCGGCCTACCCCATGTGATCGACATCCGTAACGAGGGGTTGATCGGCGCGGTGGAGCTGTCGCCAATCGAGGGCGCGCCAACCAAACGTGCTTTCCAAGCCTTCCTTGATGCCTATGACGCAGGCATCCTGATCCGCACGACGGGCGATATCATCGCCCTGTCACCGCCGTTAATCATGAACAAATCCCATATCGACGAGCTGATCGGCAAACTGGCCGACGTTCTGAAAAACCTAGACTAAGGAGAAGCCCCATGCCTGCACCCGGTGAGAATATGAAAATCAATGGCGAGCGCCTATGGGACTCGTTGATGGAAATGGCCAAAATCGGGCCGGGTGTTGCGGGTGGCAATAATCGCCAGACGGTAACGGATGAAGACGGTGAAGGCAGGCATTTATTTCGGGACTGGTGCGTTGCCGCTGGCTGCACGATGGGGCTTGATCAGATGGGCAATATGTTTGCGCGGCGCGAAGGTACGGACCCTGACGCCCTGCCCGTTTACGTGGGTTCACATCTGGATACACAACCGACGGGTGGCAAGTATGACGGCGTGCTGGGGGTTCTGGGTGGGCTGGAGATTATCCGCACGCTGAACGATCTGGACATCAAGACCAAACACCCGATTGTGGTGACTAACTGGACGAACGAGGAAGGCACACGGTATGCACCCGCCATGCTGGCCTCGGGCGTTTTTGCGGGGGTGCATACGCAAGACTGGGCTTATGAGATCGAGGATGCCGAGGGCAAGAAGTTTGGCGACGAGTTAAGACGTATCGGCTGGCGCGGTGACGAAGAAGTCGGCGCGCGCAAGATGCATGCGTTCTTCGAGCTGCACATCGAACAAGGCCCGATTTTGGAGGCGGAGGGCAAAGAAATCGGCGTTGTGACCCACGGTCAGGGGCTTTCTTGGACGCAAGTTACGGTGACGGGCAAGGACTCCCACACAGGGTCCACGCCGATGCCTATGCGTAAAAACGCAGGGTTGGGAATGGCGCGGATGTTGGAGCTGGTGGACAAGATCGCATGGTCGCATGCACCGGACGCGGTGGGGGCAGCAGGGCATATTGATGTGTTCCCGAACTCGCGCAATGTGATCCCGGGTAAGGTGGTGTTTACCGTCGATTTCCGCTCGCCTGATCTGGCGACGATTCAAGATATGGAAACGCAGTTTGCCGAGGGTGCCAAGCGGATTGCCGAAGAAATGGGGCTTGGTATCGAGCTTGAAAAAGTCGGGGGGTTTGATCCGGTGACGTTTGACGAGGGTTGTGTAAGCGCGGTTCGTGATGCGGCTGAACGACTGGGGTATTCTCACCGTAACATCATTTCCGGCGCGGGGCATGACGCCTGCTGGATCAATAAAACAACGCCAACGGCGATGGTCATGTGCCCTTGTGTCGATGGGTTGTCGCACAATGAGGCCGAGGATATATCGCGAGAATGGGCTACTGCGGGGACAGATGTTTTACTGCACGCGGTAGTTGAGACTGCGGGGATAGTGGAGTGAGGCTGGGGGCTAGCCCCCAGACCCCCAGAGTATTTGAAAAAGAAAGAAATGACCGGGAGGGTTGTTGATATGACCAAAGTTATCAAAGGCGGCACGGTCGTCACGGCGGATCGCACGTGGAAAGCGGATGTTCTGATTGAGGGGGAGACCATCAAGCAGATCGGGGAGGATTTGAAGGGCGACGAGTATATTGATGCCTCGGGTGCTTATGTGATTCCGGGCGGGATTGACCCGCACACGCATTTGGAAATGCCGTTTATGGGCACGACTGCGGCGGAGACTTTCGAGAGCGGAACGTTTGCGGCGGCGGCTGGTGGCACGACGATGTTGGTGGATTTTTGTCTGCCGGGTGAGGATGGTTCGCTGGTGAATGCCATTAATGAATGGCACCGGAAATCGGCCCCGCAGATATGCGGCGATATCGGCTATCACATGGCCATAACTGGTTGGAATGAAGGCATTTTCGACGAGATGGCCGAGGTTGTGAAGATGGGGGTTAACACCTTCAAACACTTCATGGCTTACAAGGGCGCGTTGATGGTTGAAGACGATGAAATGTACGCCAGTTTCCAACGTTGTGCCGCGCTTGGGGCCTTGCCGTTGGTGCATGCGGAAAACGGCGATATCGTTGATATCTTGCAGAAAAAATACATGGCTGAGGGAATTACGGGGCCAGAGGGCCACGCCTATTCCCGCCCACCAGAGGTTGAGGGCGAAGCTGCAAACCGTGCGATTATGATCGCCGATGCGGCGGGTGTTCCGCTGTATATTGTGCATGTTTCGTGCGAGCAGGCGCATGAGGCAATTCGTCGTGCGCGCCAAAAAGGCATGCGGGTTTACGGGGAGCCTTTGATCCAGCATTTGACGTTAGATGAGAGCGAATATTTCAATAAGGATTGGGAATATGCGGCGCGGCGTGTGATGTCTCCGCCGTTCCGGAATAAGGAACATCAGGCCAGCCTTTGGGCGGGTTTGCAGTCTGGTTCTTTGCAGGTTGTGGCCACGGATCACGCGGCGTTTACGACGGAGCAGAAACATATGGGGGATGCCGGATTTCCTCTGATCCCGAACGGAACTGGTGGGCTGGAAGAACGGCTTGCGGTGCTTTGGACCGAAGGGGTTGAGACAGGGCGTTTGACGATGAATGAGTTTGTCGCGGCAACGTCGACCAATATAGCGAAAATCCTGAATATCTACCCCAAGAAAGGGGCGATTGTTGAGGGTGGTGACGCGGATATTGTGGTTTGGGATCCTACGATCAGCAAAACCGTTTCGGCAGTTACACAGAAATCTATCATTGATTACAATGTGTTCGAGGGTTTTGAGGTTAAGGCGCAGGCGCGGTATACGCTTAGCCGTGGCGATGTGATCTGGGCTTATGGGCAGAACAGCCAGCCGCAACCGGGGCGTGGAAAATTTGTGCCTCGGCCAGCGTTTCCGGCGGTTAATCAAGCGTTAAGCAAGTGGAAAGAGTTGAACTCTCCACGGGTGATTAAGCGCGATCCTATGAACATTCCGGCGGGGGTTTGAAGTGAACCAAGAGGTTGTAATTGAAGCTAAAAAGCTGAGCCTGACGTTTGAAACGAACGACGGGCCGGTGCATGCGCTTAAGGATGTTGATCTGACGATTAACAAGGGCGAGTTTGTCTCGTTCATCGGGCCTTCGGGCTGTGGCAAGACGACATTCCTGCGCGTTATGGCGGATTTGGAGCAGCCTACGGGGGGCGAGATTTTCGTCAACGGGATGACGCCAGAACAAGCGCGTCTGAAGCGGGCTTACGGCTATGTTTTTCAAGCGGCGGGATTGTATCCTTGGCGCACCATTGGCGGCAACATCCGCTTACCCCTTGAAATCATGGGGTATTCCAAGGCGGAGCAAACCAAGCGTGTTAAAGAAGTGTTGGAGTTGGTGCATCTGGACGGGTTCGAAAACAAGTTCCCTTGGCAGCTTTCTGGCGGCATGCAGCAACGGGCGAGCATCGCGCGCGCCCTTAGTTTTGATGCAGATCTGATGCTGATGGACGAGCCTTTCGGGGCGCTGGATGAAATCGTTCGGGACCATCTGAATGAACAGCTTTTGGAGCTGTGGGCCGAGACAAACAAGACGATTTGCTTCGTTACACACTCGATTCCAGAGGCGGTTTATCTGTCTACCAAGATCGTGGTTATGTCGCCGCGACCGGGGCGGGTTACGGATGTGATTGAAAGCACTTTGCCGCGCGAGAGGCCGCTGGATATTCGCGAAAGTCAGGAGTTTCTGGACATCGCGCATCGAGTGCGTGAAGGGCTGCGCGCGGGGCATGGGGATGATTAACTATTTGCCAAAACCCGTGTGCACAACACGTACACAACACGTACACAACACGTATGCACAAATTGGCGTTAACCTTTTGGTGGGCGCATGAAGCGTATGTGGGCGAAGTTTGGGCCAGTGGTGACCGTTGTGATCGCCATTTTCGCGCTTTGGTATGTGATGGCCGTGGTTATGAATGCTAACTGGGCGTATGACAAAGCCGAGCGCGCGGATGTGGATCTGGGGTTCAACGAGCTGGTTGTTGATACGTGGAGCCAGAAGAAACCCCGCCTGCCCGCCCCGCATCAGGTGGCGGTGGAGTTGTGGAACACGACGGTGATGAAATCTATCACCTCGAAACGTAGCCTCGTTTTTCATGCGTGGATTACACTGTCCTCGACATTGCTGGGGTTTGCGATGGGGACGGTTTTGGGGATACTGTTGGCGGTCGGGATTGTGCATAACAAGGCGATGAACCTGTCGGTGATGCCTTGGGTGATTGCCAGCCAGACGATCCCGATTTTGGCGATTGCGCCGATGATTATCGTGGTGCTGAATGCTGTTGGCATTTCGGGGTTAGTGCCTAAGGCAGTGATCTCGATGTATCTAAGTTTCTTCCCTGTGGTCGTTGGTATGGTCAAGGGTTTGCGCGCGCCGGATGCGATGCAGATGGACCAGATGCGAACTTGGAATGCGAGTAAATGGACGACGTTCTGGGCGCTCAGATGGCCGTCATCGGTTCCGTATCTTTTCCCGTCTTTGAAGATCGGTGTGGCGGCGGCATTGGTCGGGGCGATTGTCGCCGAATTGCCAACGGGGGCCGTTCGTGGCCTTGGGGCGCGATTGCTGGCTGGTAGTTATTACGGGCAGACGATCCAGATTTGGTCGGCGTTGTTGATGGCGGCGGCCTTGGCGGCAGGATTGGTGATGATCATTGGGCAGATTGAGAAAGTCACGCTGCGGAAAATGGGCCAAAGTCAGGAGGCACGCCGATGAATATGTACCTTATCGGAGCCTTGGTTTTCTGGCTGGCGGCGTGGGCCTTGAATGTGTGGTTGTCGAACCTGAAACCGACGCGATTGACCAAGCTGCTGGTGCCGGTGATTTTCGGCATCACCTTGCTGGTGATTTGGGAATGGGTTGTGCGCGGGCTGGAGGTGAAGGCGGTGTTACTACCTCCCCCCTCCATGATCGGGGCGGCGTTTGTTAACAACATTCCGACGTTGTGGGCGGATTTCGTACAGACGTTTATCAAGGGCGCGCTTAGTGGCTATTTCATTGGCTGCGGGGCGGCGTTTATCACCGCGATTGCGATTGATCGCTCGCCATTTTTGCAAAAGGGTTTGTTGCCGGTCGGGAATTTTGTGGCCGCGCTGCCAATCATCGGGATGGCCCCGATTTTGGTGATGTGGTTCGGGTTTGGCTGGCAATCGAAGGCCGCTGTGGTCGTGATCATGGTATTCTTCCCGATGCTGGTGAACACGGTGCAAGGGATGCAGGCACAAACGGCGATGCAGCGGGATTTGATGCGGACCTATGCGGCGAGTTATCCGCAAAAACTGTTGAAACTGCGACTGCCTGCGGCGGCGCCTTTTATTTTTAACGGGCTAAAAATTTCGACCACATTGGCGCTGATCGGTGCTATTGTGGCGGAGTTCTTTGGCTCCCCCACGGTGGGAATGGGTTTTCGTATTTCCACCGAAGTCGGGCGCTTGGCGCTTGATATGGTGTGGGCAGAGATTGTGGTGGCGGCGATTGCCGGTTCCGCATTTTATGGTGTGGTAGCGCTTCTTGAGAAAGCGACCACGTTTTGGCATCCTTCCCAGCGCGGGCAGGACTAACTAGGAGAGTATGATGAATAAACTATTAACGGGTGCAATGACCGGCGCAATGATGTTTGGCGGTTTTGCAGCACAAGCGGCGGAAGATGTGGTTCTTCAGCTTAAATGGGTAACACAGGCGCAGTTCGCCGGTTACTATGTGGCGCTGGACAACGGGTTTTATGCCGATGAAGGTCTGAACGTGACGATCAAGCCGGGTGGCCCTGATATCGCGCCAGCGCAAGTGATCGCCGGTGGCGGTGCTGACGTGGTTCTGGACTGGATGCCAAGCGCGCTTGCGTCGCGTGAAAAAGGCCTGAACGTGGTGAACATCGCGCAGCCTTTCGCAAGCTCTGGCATGATGCTGACGTGTCGTCGTGATAGCGGCATCGAGACCCCTGCCGATTTCGCCGGTAAAACACTGGGCGTTTGGTTCTTTGGCAACGAGTATCCGTTCCTTAGCTGGATGTCACAGCTTGGTCTTTCCACCGATGGTGGGCCAGACGGCGTGACGGTTCTAAAGCAGGGCTTTAACGTTGATCCGATCCTTCAGGGTCAGGCTGATTGTGTGTCTACTATGACATATAACGAGTACTGGCAGATCATTGATGCGGGTCTTACAGCGGACGATCTGATCGTGTTCAAGTATGAAGATCAGGGTGTTGCAACGCTTGAGGATGGCATGTACGTGCTGGAAGAAAACCTGAACGATGCAGCGTTTGTTGACAAGATGGTTCGTTTTGTTCGCGCCTCCATGAAGGGCTGGAAATGGGCTGAAGCCAATCCAACCGAGGCCGCTATGATCGTTCTTGAGAACGACGCATCGGGTGCGCAAACTGAAGAGCATCAGATCCGCATGATGAACGAGATTGCAAAACTGACTGCTGGTTCAAACGGCGCGCTGGATATTGCCGCTTATGAACGCACAGTGGCATCCTTGATGTCCGGTGGTTCCGATCCGGTTATCACAATGGAACCAAGCGGTGCTTGGACCCACGCGATCACGGATGCCGCTTTAAACTAAGCTTCTAACGCTTGAAAATCGAAGCGCCTGCGGGAAACCGTGGGCGCTTTTTTTGTTGCCCAGCAAAGGGTTTCTACACGTGTTGATCAAGCGAGATCGGGGTTCCGTCGGGGTCGGTTATGCCAAGTTCCATTTCAGTCACCTTATGTTTCTATATGGTATTATAGCACAAAAAATCGCCACATAGGAGGGAAGATGTTGAGAGCGGCTGGTGAGGGGCCTTCGCCAAATTCCATAAAGCGCAGTGCAAAACACTGCCTATACCAATGTTAGTCAGCACGAGTAGTTAAAGAAACTTCGTTCATAATCCTAGTTCGCTTACTTGTTGTATCTGCTTCGACTAGTCCACCAATTAAAAATACATCAATCAGCAACCATATAAAAAACGCAACAACCATTGGAATTCCAATGAACACTGCGCTTAATAGAACGCCTCCCCACAACAGTCCAAGTTGCGCTGCCGCAGTTCCGGGCTGCCCCAGATAAAATCGATGCGCAGAGAATCCACCTAAGAAAAACCACAAGAGATACGCCACACCAGACGATTTTTTCTCGTTTGCCAATCGTTGCTCGACCAGCATCTGTTGTTGAGTAGTCAGTTCCATTCTTGCCTCGACAATAAGTAAAAAACGATCACAACTTAAAAGTTATCGATAGCAACCGTAGCGGTCGCGGGTATAGTCCGCAACCGCTTTATCATAATGCCAATTTAGCTTTTCGCCAAGTTCCGCAGAACGTAGTGCAGAACGCCGCCGTTTTCGACGTATTCGATCTCGATTTGAGTGTCTATCCGGCACTTCAGGGTGATCTCTTTTACCGTTCCATCCGCGTATGTGATGGTTGCGGGGACGTCCGACAGTGGAACCAGGTCGCCCTCTAGTCCCGTGATCGAGATGGTCTCGTTGCCGGTGATGCCCAGCGATTTGCGGTCGTCGTCGCCGGTGAATTCGAACGGGATGACGCCCATGCCAACGAGGTTGGAGCGGTGGATGCGCTCGAATGTTTTGGCGATGACTGCGGAAACGCCCAGTAGGCTAGTGCCTTTAGCGGCCCAGTCGCGCGATGATCCGGCACCGTATTGTTCGCCGGCAATTATCACCAACGGGGTTCCGGCAGCCTTATAGGCCATTGCGGCGTCGTAGATCGAGGTTTGTTCGCCGTCTGGGCCGGTGGTGTATCCGCCCTCCACGCCGTCCAGCATCTCGTTTTTGATGCGGATGTTGGCGAATGTGCCGCGCATCATAACTTGGTGGTTACCACGTCGAGAGCCGTAGGAATTGAATTCGCGCACGCCGACTTGGCGATCAATCAGGTATTTACCAGCGGGGCTATCTTTGGTGAATGATCCGGCCGGGGAAATGTGGTCGGTGGTGACCATATCGCCAAGCACGGCCAGTAAGCGCGCGTCTTTAACATCGGTGATGACGCCAGCGTCCTTGGACATGCCTTGGAAGTATGGCGGGTTCTGGATGTAGGTTGATGCGGCCGGCCAGTCGTATGTCAGGCTATCGGTAGTTTCCACGCCCTGCCATTTTTCGTCGCCTGCGAAGACGTCGGCGTATTTGGAAAGGAAGGCCTCGCGGGTGACGGTTTTGTCGACCAGTTCCGCGATTTCCTGTGTGGTTGGCCAGATGTCTTTGAGCATGATTTCGGTGCCATCTGGGCAAACGCCTAGTGGATCGTTTTGCAAGTCGATATCCATCGTGCCGGCGATGGCATAAGCGACGACCAGTGGCGGAGAGGCCAGATAGTTGGCGCGCACGTCGGGGGAAATGCGGCCCTCGAAATTACGGTTGCCGGATAGGACGGAGGTTGCAACCAGATCGCCCTCGGCGATTGCAGCCGAGAGTTCCGGCTGGATTGGGCCGGAGTTGCCGATGCAGGTTGTGCAACCGTAGCCAACAAGGTTGAAGCCCACCGCGTCGAGGTCTTTTTGCAAATCGGCGGCTTCTAGGTAAGCGGAAACCACTTGGCTGCCCGGTGCAAGAGAGGTTTTAACCCAAGGTTTGCGGTTCAGGCCCAGCGCGGCGGCTTTGCGCGCCACCAGCCCTGCCCCGATCATCACGTAGGGGTTCGAGGTGTTGGTGCAGGACGTGATCGAAGCGATGACAATCTTGCCGGATTCCATTGTGTAATCTTCACCCTCAACGGCAACTTCTTTGCCCATTGGGCGTTTGAAGGTCTCTTCCATTTCTTTGCGAAAGGCTTCTTTGGCGTTCGTAAGTGCAACGTAATCCTGCGGGCGTTTCGGGCCGGAGATGGCCGGAACGATGGTGCCCATATCAAGGGATAGCGTGGCAGTGTAGATCGGATTGTAATCCGCGCCGCGCCAGAAACCGTTTTCCTTGGCGTAGGCTTCGACCAAAGCGATGCGGTCTTCGTCGCGGCCAGAGACGCGCAGGTAGCGCAGGGTTTCGTTGTCAATCGGGAAGAAGCCGCATGTCGCGCCGTATTCGGGGGCCATGTTGGCGATTGTTGCGCGGTCGGCTAGTGGCAGGTTGTCTAGACCGTCACCGTAGAATTCGACGAATTTGCCAACCACGCCTTGAGCGCGCAGCAGTTCAACGACTTTTAGCACCAGATCGGTGGCGGTTGTGCCCTCGACCATTGCGCCGGTTAGTTTGAAGCCTACGACCTCGGGGATCAGCATGGAGATGGGCTGACCTAGCATGGCGGCCTCGGCCTCGATGCCGCCAACGCCCCAACCCAGAACGGCGAGGCCGTTAACCATGGTAGTGTGGGAATCCGTGCCAACGAGGGTATCGGGATATGCCACATCAACGCCGTTTTGGTCTTTGTCGGTCCAAACGGTTTGGGAGAGGTATTCAAGGTTTACCTGATGGCAAATACCTGTGCCCGGAGGGACAACGCGGAAATTGTTAAAGGCGGATTGGCCCCATTTCAGGAAGGTGTAGCGCTCCATATTGCGTTCGTATTCACGTTCTACATTCGTGGCGAACGCGCGCGGTGTGCCAAACGCGTCGATCATAACGGAGTGGTCGATGACCAGATCAACAGGGTTCAGCGGGTTGATCTTTTCGGGGTCACCACCAAGCGCCACAAGACCGTCACGCATGGCGGCGAGGTCTACAACCGCAGGCACGCCGGTGAAATCCTGCATCAGCACGCGGGCTGGACGGTAGGCAATTTCACGCGGATTTTTGCCGCCATTCGCGCCCCACTCAGCGAAGGCTTTGATGTCGTCAACGGAAACGGTTTTGCCATCCTCGAACCGCAGCATGTTTTCCAGAACCACCTTTAGGGCGGCTGGCAGGCGGGAGAAATCGCCAAGGCCAGCGGCTTGCGCGGCGGGGATGGAATAATACGAAACCGTTTGCGAACCTACTTTTAGTTCACGGCGGGTTTTTGCGGTGTCTGTGCCGACTTGAATGGTCATGAGGAGGCCTCCCGTTTAGTGGTGTTTTATGCGTTGTGCCCTGAATGCAGGTTATCTGCAATGGGGCTTAACGTCTTTGTGTGCAATTGTATACCGTAATGTGATACAAAGGTCAAGAAACCGCGCAATATGGTGTGGTGGCAGCTTGCCCCTTTCACCCGCAATCACAATAGGCTAGAGAAAATACATGACTTTGACTGTTTCCAATCTGGCTTGTTTTCGCACGGGGCGTCTGATTTTTTCGGACCAGAGTTTCACCATTGATGCGGGCGAGGCTGTTATGCTGCGCGGGCCGAACGGGTCTGGTAAATCGACGATGTTGCGGGCCTTGGCGGGGATGTTGCCCTTTGAGGGGGATGTCGTTTTGAACGGCGTGTCTTTGGGAAAAGACCATGACGGGGTGCAGGAACAAATCGCTTATGCGGGGCATCTGGATGCGATCAAGCCACAGTTGACGGTCGGGGAAAACCTGACGTTCTGGGCGCGATTATTCGAGGGTGGATCTATCGACGACGCGGTGGAACAGTTTTCGTTGGCCGAAATATGGGATCGCCCTGCACATGCCTGTTCTGCGGGGCAAAAGCGGCGATTGGGGCTGGCGCGGTTGGTGGTTTCAGGGCGAGTGTTGTGGTTGTTGGATGAGCCGACAGTATCGCTGGACGTGGAAACCACGGCGCGGTTTGCCGGAATTATCAAGGCGCATTGTTCTGGCGGTGGCATGGCGCTGATTGCGACGCATATTGATTTGGGGCTGGATACCCCGCGCGAGATTATGCTGGACCCGACCGTCGTACGAAAATCCAGACCGTCAAACGATCCGTTCTTGTCGGAGGCGTGGGAATGAGCGCGACACTCGCTGTTTTAACCCGCGAGCTGCGCCTTGCGTTGCGTTCCGGCGGCGGCGCGGGCCTTGGGTTGGCGTTCTTTTTGATCGTGGTGATGCTGATCCCTTTCGGGGTTGGTCCGGTGCCAAGCCTGTTGGCGCAGATTGCGCCCGGCACGTTGTGGATTGCGGCGTTACTGGCGTGTCTATTATCGCTCGACCGGTTGTTTCAGGCGGATTTTGAGGATGGCACGCTGGATATTCTGGCCCTTTCCCCCATGCCGCTTGAGGGGTTGGTTGCGATCAAAGCCTTCGCGCATTGGATAACGACGGGGCTGCCGTTGGTGGTTGCCGCGCCGATATTAGGGGTCACGTTGAACCTGCCCGAAAGTGCGTATTGGTGGCTGGTTATCAGCCTTGCGGTCGGCACTCCTGCCCTAAGTTTTCTGGGCGCAATCGGGGCGGCGTTAACGGTCGGCATCCGGCGCGGGGGGTTGTTGCTATCGCTGTTGGTACTGCCGCTTTACATCCCCACCCTGATTTTTGGCGCAAAGTGTGTGACTGCCGCATCCGAAGGGGTGGAGGTAATGCCGGCCTTCCTGCTGTTGGCTGGCGTTACGCTGCTAACGCTTGCCCTAACGCCCTTCGCGGCGGCCGCCGCCCTTCGGATGCACATGCGATAGCGGATATGTGACCAAAAGCCCGTTGCAACACGCCCCTGCACCACTTAGAAATCAGCCAACAACAAAAGGACAACAAACATGTCTATCTGGGAGTTCGCGAATCCGGTTCGCTTCATGCGCCTTACTGGCAAGGTTTTGCCGTGGATTACAGCGCTAGCTATTGCCTGTCTGGCCATTGGCCTGATCTGGGGGTTCTTCTTCACTCCAGAAGCTATAAATTTCGGGTCTACCGTAAAAATCATCTATATCCATGTGCCCGCGGCAACCTTTGCGATTAACGCTTGGGCGCTGATGTTTGTGGCCTCTATGATCTGGCTGGTTCGGCGCCACCATGTGTCTGCACTGGTGGCCCGTGCGGCCGCACCTGTGGGAATGGTCATGACACTGATCGCCCTGATTACCGGCGCGATTTGGGGGGAACCTATGTGGGGAACCTATTGGGAATGGGACCCGCGGTTGACCTCGTTCCTTGTGCTATTCGTGTTTTATCTGGGCTATATGGCGCTGTGGGAAGCGATTGACGAGCCTGATAAAGCGGCAGATCTAACATCCGTTCTGGCGATGGTGGGGACGGTTTTCGCGGTGATTTCGCGTTATGCCGTGAACTTCTGGAATCAGGGCCTGCATCAGGGCGCGTCGCTTTCGCTGGATAAAGAGGAACATGTTGCAGATGTGTATTACATACCGTTGTTGTTCGCGCTGGCTGGTTTCTTCCTTTTGTTCTTGGCGCTGGTATTCCTGCGCACCCGTACCGAAATCCGCGCGCGTCGCATTAAAGCGCTTCAATTGCAGGAGGCGAACTGATGCCTGATCTGGGTAAATACGGCGAAACAATTCTGACGGCCTACGCCGCGACGATCATTCTGGTGGCGGCGATTGTTATCGTATCGCTTGTTCGCTCACGTAAAATCAAACGGCAATTGGCCGAACTGGAGGCACGCCGCAATGGCTAAAATCAATCCTTATGTTGCAATTCCACCGATCATTTTTCTGGGCTTGGCAGGGTTGTTCTATTTCGGCCTAACACGGCCTGACTCCAGCTTCCTACCCAGCATGATGATCGGACGCGATGCGCCTGCGCTGATTAAAGTCGAACAGTTGCGCGATGACCCTGCCCCGACGGATGCTGATCTGCGTGTTGAGGGTGTGAAACTGGTGAACTTCTGGGCCAGCTGGTGCGCGCCTTGTCGTGCCGAACATCCGATTTTGATGGGTATGGCAGAGGACGGCGTGAACATCATCGGGCTAAATTACAAAGACCAGAAAGACAACGCTTTGGCGTTTCTTGAGGAACTGGACGACCCTTTTAGAAAAATCGGCACTGACGCCGCAGGGCGCACCGGATTGGAGTGGGGCGTTTACGGCATACCGGAAACCTTCGTGATTGATGGCAACGGCAAGGTTTTATACCGCCACCCCGGCCCGCTGACACAGCGCGTGCTTGAAGAACAGATTTATCCGGCCATGGCTGCGGCAGCGGAAACGGCCCCGACGTCGGAGTAATCCCATGACCCGATCCGTCCTGTTCGTTTGCCTTGGCAACATATGTCGCTCCCCTACTGCGGAGGCGGTGTTTCGCACGTTGGCGGAGGGGCGCGGATTGCGTATCGACAGTGCGGGAACATCCGGTTGGCATGACGGCGGGCGGTCTGACCCGCGTGCCAGTGCGGAGGCGCGGCGGCGTGGGTATGACATGTCTGCGATCCGCTCGCGCAAGGTGACATTGGCGGATTTTGACGACTTTGATCTGATCATCGCGATGGATTTCGAGAATTTGGCGGATTTGCGGGCCATTCAGCCCGAAGGCTCCAAAGCGCAGGTGGAGTTATTTCTGCCCTATGCGCCGGAACTGGGCCGAGACGAGGTTCCCGACCCGTATTATGAGGATAACTTTCCGGCGGTGTTCGATATGATTGAAGTTGCGAGTCGGGCGTTGCTGGATGGGCTGTAGGGTGTGCGGTCCCCGCGCACCCTACTGGATCGCCTATATTTCTTCTCTTTCGAACGCGAATGTAGAATCCGAAAGCTTTACCTTATAAATCGGCACACCTTTGCCTGCCTTAATAACTTCTTTGCACAGCGCAATCGTGGTATCACTCGCACGCACCCCAACCGTGATCGACTTCACCTTCATTGGTAGCATTATCGTATACCCATTCGGATTATTGTTGAATTCAACCCACCGCCATTCCCGTTCGTATTCCCACTGCGTAGATTTAGTTAGGAGGGTCCGTGTCAAAACCTCCATATGTTCTTCTTCGGTAAAGAAGCTCTCATCCCGCAGATTTGCGTACCCAAGATATTTTATAGCTTCAAGTTCAGTCAACCGAGGCCGAACATTGCTATATTGTATCGAACCCAAACGATGGTTCACATAATATCCAGTGCCCTTTTGTGGACACTCGTATTCAAGACACACACCCTCATGAGAATTTGCGTAGTGGCTCCACATCAATATTGAATCCAACTTCTCTGAAAAGCATGCAATCTTTGCCCTTTGTCGAACCTCTTGAAAGACTTGCACTATCAACTTCGGTGTCAATGACGACACGGCTTTATCCGAAGCTAAGAACTTTCGAAGTTTTTTATTATAGGTTCCGTTTGTTTTGGCTATGTTTGCTAAATTATTCCCAGTAATACTTATTTTTGGCCCATATTTTTTTCTCAGAGCGTTTCGATATTCAAGCATTTCGCTTTCAGGCGTATGAGTTAGAACAGGATACGCATCAAACGGGTCATTTTGCACACTGATTGGCGCGCACCAAATTTGATGCATATTTATTGCTTTCGAAAGTTCATCCTCAAAAGAATGCTTGGTATCATTTGACCTAAATCTAAATAAAACTTTCGACACTTGTCTTGCTACAGTTTCAGCCAAATCATTCCCCTCAATAGTAGACCTCTAACATATTAAACGCATTCCGTCGCCACCTCAACGCAACCCCCTTGACCCTCCACAAAAAGCCCCGCATACCCCGTTCCATGACAGACATTAGCAAAATCCGTAATTTCTCCATTGTGGCGCATATTGACCACGGTAAATCGACGCTGGCTGATCGCTTGATCCAGTCCACCAATACGGTGGCGGATCGCGATATGAAGGCGCAATTGCTGGACAGTATGGATATTGAGCGCGAACGCGGGATTACCATCAAGGCCAACACCGTGCGGATTGATTACCGCGCGAATGACGGCGAGGATTACGTTCTGAACCTGATCGACACGCCGGGGCATGTGGATTTCGCCTATGAAGTCAGCCGCTCCATGCGGGCGGTCGAGGGGTCTTTGCTGGTGGTGGATGCCGCGCAGGGCGTCGAAGCGCAGACCTTGGCGAATGTGTATCAGGCGATCGAGGCCGATCACGAGATTATTCCGGTGTTGAACAAGATTGATCTGCCAGCGGCGGAACCTGAACGGGTTTGTGAACAGATTGAAGATGTGATCGGGATTGATGCCTCCGAGGCAGTGATGATCTCGGCCAAGACCGGCATTGGAATTCCTGAAGTGCTGGAAGCCATCGTCACCCGTTTGCCTGCGCCGGAAGGTATTGAGGATGCACCGCTGCGCGCGATGCTGGTGGACAGCTGGTATGACGCGTATTTGGGCGTGGTTGTGCTGGTGCGAGTGATCGACGGGCGGCTTAAGCGTGGGGATCGTATTCGCATGATCGACACGAACGCCGTTTATCCGGTGGACCGTGTTGGCGTGTTCAAGCCGGAGATGGAAAATGTCGACAGTCTTGGGCCGGGGGAAATTGGGTTCCTTACCGCCTCGATCAAGCAGGTTCGCGATACGCGGGTTGGTGATACGATTACACACGAGAAAAAGGGGACGACCAATCCCCTGCCCGGCTTTAAGCCTGCGCAACCTGTGGTGTTTTGCGGGTTGTTCCCTGTGGACGCCGCCGAGTTTGAAGACCTGCGCGAAAGCATTGAAAAGCTGGCGTTGAACGATGCGTCTTTCAGTTTTGAAACGGAGAGTTCCGCCGCGCTTGGCTTTGGCTTCCGGTGTGGGTTCCTTGGGTTGTTGCACCTAGAAGTTATCCGTGACCGCATCCAGCGCGAATATGATATTGAGTTGATCACCACCGCACCGAGCGTGATTTATCAGGTGCATATGCGCGATGGCTCCATGATAGAGCTGCACAATCCTGCGGACATGCCCGACATGACCCTCGTGGATCATATTGAAGAACCGCGCATCAAGGCGACCATCCTTGTGCCGGACGAATATCTGGGCGATGTGCTGAAACTTTGCCAAGACCGCCGTGGCATCCAGAAAGACCTGACGTATGTGGGTGCGCGGGCGATGGTTATCTACGACTTACCACTGAACGAGGTGGTATTTGATTTTCACGACCGCCTGAAATCCGTGACCAAAGGTTACGCCAGTTTTGATTATGAAATGGACGGGTATCGCGAGGACCAGTTGGTCAAGATGCAAATCTTGGTGAACGACGAACCTGTTGATGCACTTTCAACCATGGTTCACCGCGCCCGCGCCGAAGCCCGTGGCCGCGCCATGTGCGCCAAGCTCAAAGAACTGATCCCGCAGCATATGTTCAAGATACCCATTCAAGCCGGTATCGGCGGGCGAATCATTGCACGCGAAACCATTTCTGCACTTCGCAAAGATGTGACAGCGAAATGTTATGGCGGCGACATGACTCGTAAGCGCAAGCTGCTGGACAAGCAGAAAAAGGGTAAGAAGAAAATGCGTGAATTTGGCCGTGTGGCGATCCCGCAGCAGGCGTTTATTAATGCGCTTAAGATGGATGATTAAGATTTGAACTTTAAAGACGACGAAGAGCTAACAAAGGAAATCAATGACCTTTCCCTATACTTAGAGCGGATTGGGTTGCATCGCTTAGCTGTGGAAGTTCGCCACGAACAGTTCTTAGCGCGCTTATTAGACGCAAATCTTCTTGCAAACCGTTGGGAGTTCGAAACTGATTACCTAAATCGCCGCGAGGATGATATCCAAAACATTCTTACAGACTTCCAAACTCAAGCCTTTGATAAATCTCAAAGCTATAACAATATTATTGTAACCCTTGGATATGCAGGTTTCTTTGCGATCTGGAACTTTACAAACGATAACTTAGTAGAGTTTGATCGCGCGCTCATTGCGCTGCTTCTCGGTTTTTCACTGCTGGTATTTATTACGTGGACTCTCAGGCAAAGTACCTTGTTAGTTTCAACGAACAAAGCGCGTGCTGAAATATTGACGCGCGAGTACGACGATAGAGACGAATTGTTAGCGAGCAGGAAACAGCCTCCAACAAACGTATTATGGCACAGCTACGTTGGTATCCATTAGTTTTCATCCTGTCTGCTGGCGCCGCATTTTCTGCAGGTGCCTTGTTACTTACATTGCTTGCAGGTCAGATAGTGGGCCATCCATTCTCTTTCCTCTCCATAATTGAAGTCATTAACACTTCAATCTGCACATTATTATCGAGTTGCTCCGGGGGGGGGCGTCACCGGGCAATAAATCATACGACTTATGGGGCACCTCTTTAGTAACCTCACTGGCGCAAGCGCCCCCCTCATTTCAATAATTCACAAACTTGTTTGTTTATTAGCGAATTGTAATGTAGAAGACAGAAAACAGGTCCACACCCCTCGGGAGAGCTATATGAACAAGTTGACTTCTACTGCGATTGCACTGGTTTTGGGCGCGGCTTCCTTTGCCAGCAGCGTGAGTGCCGAAATTATCGGGGTTTACCTTCGTAATAGCGAGGAATTTATTCTAATTCGCACCACGGATGAGGGTATGATGTATTGTACCCGCGTCGGGGATGGTTTCGAGATGTGCGACGGGGTTGTGGAGCAAGACGACGGCTCGTGGTCAGGAACGCAGATGAAGCACCCTGATATGCCAAGTTTCATGACTTTCCGCGGCAAAGTTACATTCAACGAAACCGAAGTGTCGCTTGAGGGTTGCACAACTGGAAACACGCAATGTGAGTCCGAGGTTTGGCCTAAACAGTAGCGGTAAGCGATGTTTCGCTCGCGCTAAGTTCCACATATTGAATGCCCGTTAGTTATTCGTTAATAACTTAATGTGATATATAATCCATTGAGGCGGAACTTATGAATAAACTAACAGTTTTGGCGCTGGTTACCGGCGTCTCGTTTGGCACTATGGCACAGGCTGAAGTGATCGGTACTTACTTGCGTAACGGTGAGGAGCCGATCTCGGCTCGAGTCGAAGATGGTCTTTTGTATTGCACACGTATCAGCGATGGTTTCGAGATGTGCAACGGGATGGTCAAGCGCGAGGATGGTTCGTGGAACGGTGACAAGATGAAGAACCCCGACATGCCCCGATTTATGAGCTTTAACGGCACGATCAACTTTGCCGAGGGGGAAATGCAGCTACAAGGATGTCTGGCAGGCAAATCCATGTGCAAATCGTTAAGCTGGCCGGCGGAGTAATATGACTGGCGCAGTCTTTTGGATTGGTTAATGGATATTGCGGCGGCGGACCTCTATATACCGGTTAGCAATTCGTAACGGAGGCTGAAATGCCGTTTACCTTTGACAACAGCTATGCGCGCTTGCCCAAGCGGTTCTATTCAAACCAAGCGCCAACAGCGGTGGCGGCACCTTCCGTGGTGAAGATAAACCGTGATCTGGCAGTGCAGATCGGTGTGGATGCGGACAAGTTAACTGCCGAAATTCTTGCGGGAAATGTGATGCCAGAGGGGGCCGAGCCGATCGCGACGGCCTATGCGGGGCATCAGTTTGGCGGCTGGAACCCGCAGCTTGGTGATGGTCGGGCGATATTGCTGGGCGAGGTTGTCGGACCAGACGGTATTCGACGTGACATCCAGCTTAAGGGTTCTGGTCAAACGATGTTTTCGCGAAACGGTGACGGGCGCGCGACGCTGGGCGCGGTGTTGCGCGAATATCTGGTGAGCGAGGCGATGGCGGCCTTGGGGCTACCGACCACGCGGGCTTTGGCCGCTGTGACCACCGGCGAGCAGATTTTGCGGGATGGCTATGAACCGGGAGCTGTGCTGACACGGGTGGCGCGAAGCCATATTCGCGTGGGGACATTTCAGTTTTACTATGCGCGTAAAGATCACGAGGCGTTACAGGCCTTGGCGGATCATGTAATTACGCGGCATTATCCGGCGGCAGCAGAGGCAGATAATCCGGTTCGTGCCATGCTGGATGCAATTGTCGTACGACAAGCGGAATTGGTAGCGCGCTGGATGTTGGTCGGGTTTATTCACGGGGTGATGAATACGGATAATAGTGCAGTTTCGGGTGAAACGATTGATTATGGGCCATGTGCGTTCATGGATGTTTTCCACCCTGAAACGGTGTTCAGTTCCATTGATCGCCAAGGGCGCTATGCGTGGAACAACCAACCGGAAATGGCGCATTGGAATATGGCGCAGCTTGCGCAGGCTTTGGGGCCGGTACTGGGCGAGGATGCAGATACCGAAGCACAAGGCGCGTTGGCATTGTTCGCACCGGCATTTTCCAAGGCGTTTTATCGCGGGTTTGCCGCCAAGATCGGCATGGATGCGGATACGGCGGAATTGCGCGAACTGGCAACGGAATTGATGGGGGTTCTGGCGCAGGGTGATGCGGATTTCACGTTGTTTTTCCGGCATCTGACCTCTGGCGTTCAAACAGGGGATTTCGACAACGTTAAGGCAATGTTTACCAATCCTGAACAAATCATCACTTGGTTGGCGCGCTGGGATGCTACACGCGCTGATGCGGCGTTGATGCAACGGGTTAACCCTGTGTTTATCCCGCGGAACCATCGGATCGAGGCGGTTATCAGTGCGGCCAATAAGGGAGATCTGGAACCGTTCGAGCGGTTGCATGCTGTGCTGGCACGCCCCTACGACGAGCAGCCGGAAAATGCGGCGTTTGAAAATGCCCCGAAGCCCGAGGAAATCGTGCAGGCGACTTTCTGCGGCACCTAGGATTTCGTTTGCAATCGGAAAGGTTTTGCCAAAGACTAAACGCTTCTGAAATCAACGCCCGAGGCCAATATGAGCAGCCCGACTTTCCCCCCGATATTTGATGGCCATAACGATGTCCTATCCTTGCAAATGAAGGCAGGTGCAGCGGCGCGCAAGGGTTTTACCAACGGGTATGACGCGCATATCGACGTGCCTAAATCCCGCATTGGCGGGTTTGGTGGTGGGTTTTTCGCAATCTACATCCCCTCGCCTGGAAACTTTGATCATTATTACGAAATGATGCGGCAGCCGGAATATGACTTGCCGTTGCCAGCGCCTGTGCCGCAAGCCGAAGCGGAGCCGATCATGTTGGCGCAAGTCGAAATCTTGCGGTCGTTGGAGGCCGACGGGGCGCTTAAGGTTTGCACCACAACGGCTGAAATTCGCGAATGTCTTAACACAGGGTTAATGGCCGCAATCATGCACATTGAAGGGGCTGAGGGGATCGACACCGACCTTGATATGTTGGGCAAAATGTATGATTTAGGGTTGCGATCTTTGGGGCCGGTCTGGAGTCGCCCTACGGCGTTCGGGCATGGTGTGCCGTTCCGTTATCCCTCTGATGGGGAGATTGGCGAGGGGTTAACGAATGCCGGTAAGGACTTGGTGCGCGAATGCAACCGTTTGGGAATTATGCTGGATCTGTCGCATCTGAACGCGGCCGGTGTGCGCGATGTTGCCAAGATTAGTGACGCGCCTTTGGTGGCGACGCATTCGAATTGCTATGCGATCTGCCCACATGCGCGTAATTTGACGGATGACCAGTTGGCGATGATCAAGGATAGCAACGGGATGGTTGGGTTGAACTTCGCGGTCGCGTTTTTGCGCCCTGACGGGCAGATGAAAACGGATGTCGGGCTGGATGTGATGATGCGGCATCTCGATCACCTTATAACGCATCTGGGGGAGGACCGCGTTGGGTTAGGATCGGATTTTGATGGGGCGGAAATACCGGATGGCATCAAGGATATTGCCGGATTGCCGAACTTGCGCGAGGCCATGCGACAACATGGAATTAACGACGTGCTGATGGAAAAGCTTTGCAATAAGAACTGGTTAGATCTTCTTGACCGGACATGGAAAGATTAGTTCGCACACGCCCCTTGACCTTCCCCCTACTGGAAACTCTATTTGATTATAAACAGTAACCTAGGAGCATTATAATGACCGCTTTCACCCGCCGGAATTTCCTGAAATCAACAGCCGCAAGTGCTGTTGTTCTAGGCGGGGTTGCCGTTTACTGGCCACGCTCCAGTTTTGCACAACCAACGGGGGGCATGACGAATGTTCTAAAAATCCCGCCGCTGGAAACTGGTCGCGATCAGGATGGTGTGCAGGTTTACGACCTAACCATGCAAAACAGCACAACCGAGTTTTTTGAAGGTTATCAAACCCCGACAAGCGGGATTAACGGTAGTTACCTCGGGCCGACATTGAAAGTGCGTGATGGTTCGGCGATCCGGTTTAATATTACGAATGACCTAGAGGAGCCATCAACCCTGCATTGGCACGGCATGCATTTACCCGCTCGCATGGATGGTGGTCCGCATCAAGTGGTGGCGGTCGGGGAAACCTGGGCCTCGGAATTCACGATCAAACAGAAGGCGGCCAGTCTTTGGTATCACCCGCATTTGATGCACAAAACCGCGGAACACGTCTGGCGCGGCATGGCGGGGATGATCATCGTTGAAGATCAGGAAAGTGACGCCCTGCCCTTGCCCAACAACTATGGTATCGACGATGTGCCGCTGGTGCTGCAAGATCGCACGTTCACGCGCGACGGGCGCATGGATTACAATCTTTCGATGCATTCGCGTATGATGGGGATGGTTGGCAGCATCCCGTTTGCCAATGGCACTTATGCGCCGTATTTCGAAGCTACGACAACCAAACTGCGCCTGCGGATTTTGAACGGCGCGAACGCTAGCACCTATAATCTTGCACTGGATAATGGCGCAAGCTTTATGCAGGTCGCTACGGATGGTGGATTCCTTGAAGCACCTGTCGAGATGAAGTTGTTACAACTGGCCCCTGCCGAACGTGCGGAGATCATCGTTGATCTTACCGCTGGCGAAAATATTACGCTGGTGAATGTCGCAATTGGTGGCGCTGGCCGGGGAATGATGGGTGGTGAAAACAACAATGCCGTCGCCAACCCGTTCCTTGAAATACGCCCCGCGGCAAGTTTGACAGCCTCCGCTGAACTGCCGTCCCGTTTGACAACAATGGAATGGTTGGACGAAGCCGACGCCGTTAAAACCCGTGTGTTTAGTTTGGAAATGCGCATGGGTATGGGGGCCATGATGGGCGGTGGGAATTCCCATAGCATCAACGGTAAGGTCATGGATATGGCCCACATCGACGAGGTCGTGAACCTTGGTGATACCGAAGTGTGGGAGTTGAAAAACGTTTCAATGATGCCGCATCCGTTCCATATGCATGACGTGCAATTCCAGATACTGGACCGTAACGGCAAGCCCCCTGCACCAAACGAGCAAGGCCGCAAAGACGTGGTTATGGTGAATGCTGGCGAGACAGTACGGATCATCATGCGCTTCGAGGATTATGCAGACCCGGATTCGCCATTCATGTATCACTGCCACATTCTGGAACATGAGGACGCCGGAATGATGGGGCAGTTCGTGGTCGTATAAGGCAGCGAAATCCGTTGCGGTAATGCCCGAACAGATTCACGAAGTTATTTAGGTTTAGATCAGCGGTTTGTTCCGCTTACGGTACGCCAATGCCTCGAGGATAACCCCGTTGGTGTTGACGTCGCTGTAATTAGCGGTCGCCAATCCTGTGACGGTGAAGATACCGGAAGCGAAACCGAGGTCTTCGAAACGGGCGTTTTTGCGGACATAGTTAATCAACAGTTGCGAATATGCCTGCGGGCGCACAGCCGACCACAGATAAGCAGACTTGGTGCTGACCATCGTGACCGCACGCTTGAAACCTGCGGTTTGATATCGGGCTGTGCTGTTGATAATGTTGACCTTCCACGGGTCGTCAGCCCCGATTTTATACCCTTGATATGAAAACCACGGTTCGCGGTCCAATGGTCCTTCGGAGGCACACACAAGATTTCCGGAAACCTCAAATGCTTCTATTTGCTGCGTATAAAGAACATCCGCGAGCGTACGGGCGGGGGCGGAATACCCCATTTCGACCGCCTCAAGGACATGGGGTTCGGTGCTGAGCAACGCACTGTTTTCCATAGCGCCAAGGACGCGCATCGCGGCATCCATTTCAGTGTCTTCGGTATGTTCGGGAAACGGGCTGTCTACGTTCATCCCCCAAAGTGCGAAGCCGCGCGAAACATAATGTGTATAGCCGGAATCCAGATTCGAGGTGAACCGTTCGTTGCGGATACTGCGGATTTGGCCGTTCTTGATAGTTTCTTGAAGTTCCCATCCAGCAACGATTTCGGGGATACCCATACCGCCGCCGACGTGATCCTCAAGCGCTTTTAGACTGATCAGCAAGCGGCCTGCGTCGGCAGCATCGAACCCCGCCTCTCCGGGTTGGCGGCCTGTGACAGAAACCGCGGTTTGTGGCAAAAGCAATCCGTTTGCCCGCGATGCAGTCGGCAGATGTGCCAGCAAACGTGTTGTGCGGTCTGTGAATTCCGCGTCGCCAATTACACATAGAATATTGGCGCTGACCAATGCCATGATCTGCGTGCCTATATCCCACATGGTGGCAAACGGATAGGAGCTGCGACCTTCCCCTTCCATCCAAACCGTACCGGGAACGAGGCCGGTTTCGGGGTCTGTGAACAATTCAAAGAAGCGCCATGCGGTGGCGGCATCCTTGTCCAGCTCCGCCTGATTTTCGGTCAAGGTTTCCTGACTTGCCAGTGCGCGCTGGTGGTTCATTGCGGTTAACAGGTGGTACTTTTCACCCATTGGGGCGGCAAACTTGCGAAATCCAGCCAGTGAAACAACCTTACCGATGCCTGCGGTTTCGAACGTCGAAAAGGCGGATACGATTGCTTGCATGGCGACTGGGTCTTGCACTGCGGCGGGGGTAATTCTTATGGCGGCATCATTTCGGGAACCGATCGCGGTCAGTAAATCGTCGCGAACATCGTCGGCAGTGCGAATTTTGCGGCTGCCATCAAATGTATAGGCAATCGGCAGATGGAACAGCCCGTAACCATCCAGCCCACTGAAATCGTTGGTTGGGCTTGTGTCGGATAGTGTCTCGACACCCGCGCTGGCAAACTCCGGTAATGTGGCCGGATCAACTGCCGTGACGGACAGGCAGTTTGTATTCGTCGCATCCATCTGGGTTGATATATCCAGCGCAACCCCCGCGCCGGTATAGCGCAAGCAGTCGTCTGTTTTTGCGCCCCCCGTCAGGCTGTGCGGGATGTTAGCCGCGCCAAGTGCAGTGATGAATGCCTGTGTGGCGGGGATATCATCACGCTCCACGCTTAGGCCGATCAGGCGGTCGTATGTGCCGCGCGATTGCAGGTGAACCTCGGACGGAAGGGTTGAAAACACGTCGCCAGCGGCGTTCTTGACGACAAGCGCATCCCCAATGCTGGCCCCCATCAAAAAGGCACCAGCATCATTCGTCGCGTGTTCTTTTAACGACACATAGACGATCAGGGTGTCCAGTGCGGTTTCGGTGTTGTTAATCGCAGCCTCGATCATTCTGGCGGGGCCAATTGCAACTGGATTGCCGCCGTAAAACTGCAAAATGCCACCGCTAGTTTCCCAGTATCCGGCTGTGTGCGGTTGGTCGGGCAGCAGCAGCAGGTTGCGAAACCCGCCAGCACGAATTTCGTTGATTTCAAAGACATCACCCGCAGGCATGTCGCTGGCCAAAGACAGGCATGCAGCATCGCGCCCCAGAACCTGTCGGCAAATCGTGCGGGCCTGACTGGCGCGGCGCATACGAAAATACGGGGTGTCTTTGGCGAGGCCTGGAACATAGGAGATCAGTTCCACCAAGCCAGAGTAGTTTGTCACGAGGTCGCGCAGTAAGATGGCAAAATCGCTTTTGGGTGGCAGGGTATTGCCATCATCATCGGTAAATTTAATCACACAACCCACCGGCACATTTTGCGACACAATGGGGTCGAGCGCTGAAAACAACTGCGAGGCCGAGGTGGACGGATCAATGCCGCCAAGCAAGAAAAGCGACGGTTTGTAGCTGGCAGCCTGCGCCAAGCGCACACCACCCGCCGCAAGCAACGGCCCACCGAGTAACACCGTTTGCAGCATCTGGCGTCGAGTGAAGTTCATGGCAGCGCCCTCCTGATACCTTGATTGTAGCGCGAAAATGCGCGTATCTATTTGACATGCATCAAGATAATCTTAACCGGAATTGGTTAGAATTAGACGGTCCAAACCTTATCGGTAGGTATTGTAACAAGTGCCATCAAGATTAAAACATCGCCAAAAACATGCTCCGGGGTTTCGTGCAATTTTTGCGGACCCCACAAAGCACCGCAGATTTTTTATGCGAGTGCTGGGGTACGGCTTCATCATACTGGTATTCACGTGGTTGATCGCGTTTGTGGCAAGCTTTTATTATAACGATACGGAATCTGCCACACGTCTGGATGATCCGGCATATTTTTTGGCACCACATCTGCGGGATACGCCGGAAATTTCCGGGCCCGAGATTTTATTGTCCCCCCCCTCAACGACAGCCAACCGCGCACCAATACCGCAGCAGGTTTATGCATTTGTGCGTAAATGGCCGCCAAGCGCCACGACATCTATGCAAGAAAACATAGGGCTAATCGATGTGCTGCTGCCTGAATGGTACGACGTAGACTGGAATACCGCGACACTGGGGGCATTGGATGAGAACTGGCAAGGGTCGATTGAAAGTTACCTTGAGAACAAAGCTCCCGATACAGCCGTGCTGCCTGTCATCAAAGGGTTTGATAAGAATGTAACGTTTACCCCTTCCTATACAGTTGGAAATCTTGTTGAAAATCTTGCGGTGCTTAGTGGCGATATGAACGTTGACGGGCTTTGCCTGGACTTTCAGTGGCCAGAGCTGGACGCGCTTAACGATTTAATCGAAGTGCTTGCAGGTGCAGGCAAAATGCTGGCTGCACAAGGCAAGCAAAGCTGTGTGGTGTTGCGTCTTGATACCGATTACTGGCCACTAGCCGAAGTGGAAGCCGTGGTAGATACAATCGTATTTACCAGCTTTCGGGAGCCAGATGCCGATAGCTTTCCAAGGCCGATCGCCCCGCACAACACATTCGTGGAACTAGTCGACGATACCCTTAGTCAAATCCATGCCTCGACGGCGGTGTTTGCCTTAGGGAATGTAGGATACGACTGGGCTACGGGCGTGGCCCCTGAACCAATCGTTTTCAACGAAATTATGCGGCTTTCAGGGCTTCACAAGGTTCCGGCGTCCTTTGATGCGGTGTCGCGAAATTCCTCGCTCGCATATGTGGACGGCCAAGGGCGGCGGCATCAGATATGGTTTACAGATTCGGTAAGTACCCACAACCTATTGCAAGTACTGGCCCCCTTGCCCATCGGTGGCGTTGCTATTTGGCCATTGGGCGGAGAGGACGCCGGTATATGGCGACTGCTTGATCCGCAGATGGCTACTGTGCCGCTCGGGACGTTGTTGCGCAAAATTTCGGTGCAGGCCTATGTCGGTTATGAAGGGGAAGGTGATTTCCTGACGGCCTTTGGGGAACCCAAGGCAGGAATTCGCACGTTGGAAGTGGATGCCGAGACGGGCTTTATCACCAATCAAGCACACATAGCCCTGCCTTACACCATCACAATCGCACGTTGGGGCGTTGGCGAGCGTAATAGCATTGCGTTAACGTTTGACGATGGGCCTGACGATGTTTTGACACCAAAAATCCTTGATATTTTGAAAGAGTACGACGTTCCGGCTGCCTTTTTCATCATCGGGGAAAATGCCCTGAAGCACCCAGAAATTGTTAGCCGGACGCTGAATGAGGGGCATCTTCTGGGCGTCCACACTTTCACGCACCCAAACATTCGGATGGTCAGTGAACCAAGGTTATTGATTGAGGCTAACAGTACCCAGAGGTTGCTGGCCTCGATCACCGGCTACAGCACAATCCTGTTTCGCGCGCCTTTCGCCGAGGATTCCGAGCCACAAAACCGGGACGAAGCCGCCCCCCTCGTAGAGCTAAGTGCCGCAGGATATATTACCGCCGGCACACCGATTGATCCCCGCGACTGGGAGGGGAACGGCGTTGATCAAATCGTTGAACGCATACGTCTGGCCGCATTGACGGGCGCAGGAAACATCATTTTGCTGCATGACGCTGGCGGGGACCGCTCGGATACGCTGAAAGCCCTGCCCCGCATCATCGAAACGCTGCAAAACGAGGGATTCAACTTTGTATCGCTGGATGCGTTAATGGATAACGACGCCATTAATTTGATGTCAGTGGCAGATGACCAACTGGCAAAAGTGGATGCGGTATCGTTTTCTTTGATAGCCTTTGTCGGTAACGCACTGGTCTGGATGTTCGCGGTTGCTATTACGTTGGGGATCGCGCGGTCGGCCATTATTGTGGTTCTCGCTTACTTTCGGCGCCAACCCAAGTGGCTGGATGATACGACAAACCCGCCTGTCACGGTAATTGTTCCGGGCTACAATGAAGAACCCGTGATTTTACGAACCGTGGAGTCGGTTCTTGCGTCGAATTATGCGAACCTGAAAGTTATCGTGATTGATGACGGTTCCACCGACAAGACATTTGATGTGGTCGAGGCCGCATATGGCAAAGACCCGCGGGTGCAGTTGGTTTCGCAGAAAAATCAAGGAAAAGCGCAGGCGTTGAACCATGGTTACAAACTAGCCCAAAGCGAGATCATCGTTGCCATTGATGCGGATACCATCATCTTGCCCGATGCAGTTTCCCGTCTTGTGCGCCACTTTTCCAACGCAAAAGTCGGGGCCGTCGCGGGCAACACCAAAGTCGGCAACCGGATGAACATTCTGACACGGCTTCAAGCGGTGGAATATATCACTTCGCAAAATCTGGATCGTCGGGCGTTTGAACGCTTTAACGCCATTCTGGTGGTTCCCGGCGCGATTGGCGCGTGGCGCAAGTCTGTGGTTGATGCAGTCGGCGGCTATTCTTCTGAAACGCTGGCGGAGGATGCCGACCTGACCGTTGCCATCATCCGCGCCGGTTATCGCGTAACGTACGAGGCAGGTGCAATAGCCATGACAGAGGCCCCTGAAACTTTAGCGCAACTGCTGCGCCAACGACTGCGTTGGTCTTTAGGGATCATGCAAACAGGATGGAAACACAAACGCGCAATACTTGAGGGCCGTGGGATTGGCCTTGTCGCGATCCCGAACATCTTGGTGTTCGGGGTGGTCCTGTCATTATTTGCGCCCATCGCCGACATCGTATTTATTACGGCGCTATTCCGGCTGGGGCGCGACTTTATACACCACCCGACGATGATACCCGGGCTGTCTTCGCCTGCGATCTTTATCGCCTATGCCGCATATTTTTTATCGGATGTGTTTTTATCGGCACTGGCCCTATTTCTGGAACCTAAAGAGGATAAACGGTTGTTACTCTGGGTGCCGTTCCAACGCTTCTACTATCGCCAATTACTTTACATCGCGACACTAAGGTCCGTCGGGCGGGCTTTAACAGGCCGCCTGACGGGATGGCAAAAACTTACGCGAACAGCAGATGTCAGCATCACAACACCCGCCGCACGATATGCGCATCGGGATGTCGCGTTGCAGCACATTAAATCCGCGCCAAAGCCTAGCCAGAAAAGACCTGGCAACCTGTTTCTGTTAACGCGCCCGATACCACGGGATAATCGCGATCCGGATTCATAATGATCTGTTGAACCGCAGTAATCTGGCGGGCGCACTGTGTAGCATCACCAGAACGGGAACCTGATCCGTCTACATAAATATCTAACCACGGAAGACCATTGTAACCTGTATGGCACGGGCCATCCTGCGGATTTCGCCCGTCACCGCAGACATCCTCAACAATTGCGTATTTACGCAAATTGGGAATATAAAACCGCGTACCGGCTTCGAAATCAAGCGTTTGTCTATTACCGATGATAGTATGACCAACAGCGATAGTAATGGGATCACGGTAGGTTCCCTTACCACCGGCCTTACGGTGGATAACGGGTTTGGATATTTCAGCTGATCCCGGCGGTGTGTTGTCCCAGTAACTATACCCTGTCAGGTAAATATCAAACGTCGTCTCCCCATTACGCGGTGACGACGTGGACAGCACCACAGAAGCGGGACTGGAGGTTAGGGATTTACTACTGGCGGACTGGGTTGTAGCACTGCTACAGGCACTGGTTACAAGGACGACCACTGAAAGGCCGATTAACATCCTTGAAAATCGCATATTGAACTACCTTCTGAATTGCATATATCTCTTTCGAAGTGTCCCGAATATCTGTTTTTGCCGCCCTCTTTATGTTGGCGGGGCGATGTTTGATTCCGGCAACATATACGTGATCGCGCATTTTGTAACCTGTTTTGTTGGAAACGGCACGTACTCGCTTACCGCCTACGACGACAAGATCCTATCCAAATTGGCCACATAAGCGAGGTTGACCGTTTTTAACTAGTGAAATAACAGATTAGTTTACATCAGACTTGGCATAAACATCACGATTTGCGGAAATGCAATAATCAAGCCAACAGCCGCCAGTAGTAGCAAGAAAAACGGCAGGGCCGAACGGGCGATGGACAGGATATTAATGCCAGTTAACCCTTGGATTACGAACAGATTAAAGCCCACGGGCGGAGTGATCTGGGACATTTCGACCACGATCACGAGATAAATTCCGAACCATAACGGGTCAATCCCTGCGCCGTCTATCATGGGCATAATGATTGATGTTGTCAGGACTACTACGGAGATTCCATCGAGGAAACAGCCTAACAAAATGAAGAAGATCGTCAGTACACCAAGCAATGCGAGCGGTGACAGGTCGAACGCACCGATCCATGCCGCAAGGTTGCGCGGGATGCCGGTGAAGCCCATGGAAACGGTCAGGAAGGCCGCGCCGCCAAGTATAAAGGCGATCATAGCGGAGGTTATTGTGGCCCCCATCAGGCTTTCTTTCAGCATTTTCCAGCTTAGGGTTCCTGAGAAAAACGACAAGATAATTGCGAAAATCACGCCCAAGGCGGCGGCGTCTGTAGGGGAGGCGATACCTGCGTAAATCGAACCTATAACGCCGATGATAAGGATCAGAACCGGTATCAAACGACGGGAGGATTTGACCTTTTCCATGAACGTGTATTTGGCATTCTCGGACGGAATGCTGGATGGGTTCATAAGCGCGCGAACGATGACATAGCCGCCAAACATTGCCACCAGCATGATGCCCGGAATGATACCTGCCACAAACAAACGTGCAATGGATTGGTCGGTGGCGACGCCGTAAACAATCAGAATGATGGAGGGTGGGATTAGCAAACCAAGCGTGGCGGAACCAGCCAGTGTGCCGATAACGAGGCGTTCGGGATAGCCGCGATCCATCAATTCAGGAACGGACATTTTACCGATGGTGGCGGCGGTGGCGGCTGATGATCCTGACACCGCAGCGAAGATCGCGCAACCGATGATATTGACGTGCAATAACCGCCCCGGAAGGCCACCGAGCCATGGGGAGAGGCCTTTGAACATATCTTCGGACAGACGAGATCGCAGCAGGATTTCCCCCATCAGGATGAATAACGGGAGGGCGGCGAGCGCCCATGAATGGCTCGCGCCCCACATTGTGGTGGCAAGGACTTGACCGACGGGAGCGTTGGAAAAGAAGATCAGCGCAACACTGCCAACCGATAAAAGCGCGATGGCAACCCATACGCCAAGGCTAAGCAGGCCGAGCAATACGCCCAGCAGGACGAGCATGATAATAGGATCGGACATCTATTCTTGCTCCAGATTTTCGAGGACGGGTTCGCGGGCCATGAGGGTCGTGACGAATAAGTCGATGAACGCGATTGTCAGGATCAACAACCCTGCCGAGGTGGCCAGTTGTGGGATCCATAACGGGATAGCGATGATACCGTTGGAGAGGTCGCCGTAATCGTAAGATTCATAATTCAAGCGGATCATGTAGTAGGTCGCGTAGCCAGACAGTAACGTACCCAACCCAAGGCTGAACAGTTCAGCCCCAAGGCGCGGGATATGTCCGAAGGTTTGCAGCAATAGTGTCACGCGGATGTGGCCACCTTGTTTTAGCGTATAGGCCAGCGCCAGAAAGGATGCGGCGGCCAGCGAAAAACCCGCAAAATCAGCGTAGGACGGGATGGTCATGCTGTAGGCCGACCCGAATATCTTGGTGATCAGGTTCAGCACCACTTGGGCGGACACGACCAGGCAGATCAAAACGATGAACCCAGCTGCAGCAAAACCGCTGCCGTTATAAAGGGTATCGAGGAATTTACGCATAGTCGCCTCCCGCATAAAATTCGGGCCGGACATTTGCCCGGCCCGTGTGTTGGTGCGTTTAGTTGCCTTGGTACTCGGCAATAACGGCTTTAGCTTCATCGCTGGCGGTTGCCTGAAGGTCAGCCAACATAGTCGCACCGATAGCTTTCAAACCGTCCATCAAAGCAGCGCTTGGTTCAACGATGATCATACCGTTGTCTGCCATAACTTGGGTTTTAGCAGCAGCTTCAGCCGCGCTCATTTCCCAACCACGGGTTTCGGCGGTTGCAGCAGCGGCAAGAACAGCTGCCTGAACATCAGCGTCTAACTTGTCAAACATCTGCTTGTTTACAACCACGATGTTTTTAGGAACCCACGCGTTGATCGGTGTGTAATGCGTCACGAAATCCCAAGCCTTGGAGCTGGCACCCGTGGAGGGTGATGTGATCATCGCTTCGACCTGACCTGTTGCGAAAGCTTGTGGGATGTCTGGCGATGCAACCTGCGTTGGGGCCGCCCCTGCGAGGGCTGCGAAAGATTCCAGTGCTGCGTTGTAGGCACGGAATTTCAGGCCGGACAAATCGTCAACCGTGGCGATTTCGCCATTGGTGTACAGACCTTGCGCGGGCCAAGGAACCGCGAACAGTGGCATCAGGTTTTGCTCAGCCAGCAGCGCGGTCACGGCTGGTTTCTGGGCTGTCCAAAGGCGCGCTGCATCTTCGTAAGATGTGGCCAAGAACGGTTGGCTGTCCAGACCATAGGCTGCGTCCTCGTTCGAAAGGCGAGACAAGAAAAATTCACCAATCGGAACTTGGCGGCTGCGAACAGCGCCTTTGATGTCTGCGTGTTTGAACAACGAACCGGCGGAATGCACGGTGATGTCCAGCGCGCCGCCTGTGGCTTCTTTTACGTCAGCCGCAAATTCGATGATGTTTGCAGTGTGGAAAATTGCGTCGGAATACGGCGTTGGCATATCCCAGTTTTGGGCCTGCGCCGAGACGCCAAACGTGAATGCAACCGCTGCACCCCCGATAAATCCAGTTAGTTTATTCATGATAGACTTCCTCCCGAAATCAAAATTTTATCTGCAACAGACCATTGTTTCCGATGCAGCATTTATATCGTGAGATAATACTCACACTTTGTCGATAAATTGTCAACGTAGTTCGAAAAGCCGCAAGCTATTCACCGACAAGGACCTGCCCACCAAGTTGTCGGGTTACTTCGCGGGCAAAGTCGCTGACGATTTCACCGATTTCGCCCGTTGCGTTTTTAGGGATGCGAAAGGTTGGGCCGGAAATGGACAGCCCGGCGATCGGCTCGCCGTATGCATCGAAAATCGGGGCGGCGATGCAGCGCATGCCTTCGGTGCGCTCTTCGTCATCCACGGCGTAACCTTTGTGTTTGATGGTTTCCAGTTCTTTGAACAGATGGTCAGGGTCAGTGATGGTGCTATCGGTGAACCGCTCTAACCCTTGTTCTGCGATGATTTTTTGCACACGATCGTGCGGAAAATTCGCCAGCAATGTCTTACCAATGCCAGAGGCATGCATCGGATTGCGTGTACCGGGTGGGAAAAAAGCGCGGATGGTCTGGCTGCTTTCGACTTGGGAGACAAATAGCACCCAGTCGTCGCGTTCGATCCCAAGGTTGGCAGTTTCACCGATTAGGCGCATCAATTTTTGCATCACGGGGCGGCTGCGTTGCAGGATATTGGTACGGTTCAAAAATACACTACCGATGCGAAACGCCCCTGCCCCGATGTACCAAAGTTGCGTGTGGTCTTCAAACTCAACGATCTCGCGCGATTGTAGCGTGATTAAGGCGCGGTAGGTGGTGGCGGAGGATTGGTTTGAGCGTTCGGATAATTCAGACAGGGATATCCCGTCACCCTCCGCCAAAGCGCCCAATATCAACATTCCACGGTCAAGCGAGCGTATGATTGTGTTGTCGGTTTGGTCATTAAACGACTTAGGGCGGCCACGGGATCTTTTGGTTGGGGGTTGCATGAATAAACACCTTCCTCAGCGAATATATATTTCATCGAAAAACTATTTCGGAGAATGAAAAAACATAACTCACGGAAATAATGCATAAAATTACTGGTTTATCAATAATGAAAAACTATTTCGAAAAAATTGTGAAATTTACGTACGAGGAATACATTAGGCTAAACTCACAAACACGAGAGCGAACCCATGTTCAATCAAAACCCAGTATTCATCCCCGGTCCGACCAACATTCCCGAGGTTATCCGCAACGCGTATAACATCCCGACGCTCGACCATCGTTCCGGTGCGTTCGAGGGGATCATCCAGCCAGCGTTGGCCGGCGTGAAAAAAGTGCTGAAAACCGAAACGGGCGAAGTTGTTATTTTCCCCGGTTCTGGCACCCTTGGATGGGAGGCCGCGATCAGCAATTGCCTCTCGGCGGGTGACAAGGTTCTGGCCGCCGCGCAGGGCATGTTCTCGGAAAAATGGATCGAGATGTGCAACCGTCACGGCCTTGATATGCAGGTTCACGCGGTCGAGTGGGGCAAGGCTTGTCCGGTGGATCAGTACGCTGAAACGCTTAAGGCCGACACCAACCACGAGATCAAAGCCGTGTTGGTTACGCATAACGAAACTGCGACGGGCGTTCTTAGTGATGTTGCCGCCGTACGCCGTGCGATGGATGCCGCTGGGCACCCTGCACTTTTGTTTGTGGACGGGGTTAGTTCTATCGGTTCAATGGATTTCCGTATGGACGAATGGGGCGTTGATATCGCCATCACGGGTTCGCAAAAGGGTTTCATGCTACCAACAGGTTTGGCAATTGTCGGCGTTAGTCAAAAAGCGATTTCGGTGATGGACGCGGCTAACTTGCCGCGGTTTTACTACGACATCCGCGAAATGATCGCCGCGCTGAAAGTTAGCGGTTATCCATATACGCCAGTTGTTGGCCTGCTTGCTGGACTAGCCAAATCTACCGATGTTCTGCTGGAGGAAGGGTTGGACAACGTTTTCGCCCGCCATCACCGCATTGCCGAAGGTGTTCGCACTGCCGTGCGTGCTTGGGGCTTGGAAATCTGCGCGGTGAACGAGGGGGCATATTCCAACTCCGTCACGGCTATTCTGGCACCTGAAGGGTTCAATGCCACGGATGTGGTGAACCACGCGTCCAAGAAATACAACGTATCTTTTGGCGGCGGTCTTGGCAAAGTTGCAGGTAAAGTGTTCCGCATCGGGCATCTTGGCAGCATCACCGATGTGATGGCACTTTCGGGGATCGCAACAGCAGAAATGGCAATGGTTGATCTTGGTCTACCAGTTACGCTAGGGTCTGGCGTTGCGGCGGCACAAGAATACTATCGCAATACCGCCTGAATAAAGGATACCACATGTACATACCCACATTTGACGATGTGAAAGTCGCCCGCGAACGGATCACACCTTACATCCATAAAACACCGGTTCTGACCAGTACGTTTATGAATAACATGACAGGGGCCGAGCTGTTCTTTAAGTGCGAGAACTTCCAGAAGGCAGGGGCCTTTAAGGTACGTGGTGCCTCCAATGCGGTTTTCGGGTTAAGCGATGAATTGGCTTTGAGGGGTGTGGCGACGCATTCCTCCGGCAACCATGCTTTATCATTGTCTTATGCGGCTGGTCGGCGCGGTATTCCGTGCCATGTGGTGATGCCTCGTACAGCGCCGCAAGCCAAAAAGGACGCGGTTATCGGATATGGCGGGATTATTACGGAGTGTGAGCCTTCAACAACCTCGCGCGAAGCGGTATTTGCCGAGGTGCAGGCCGCGACAGGTGCGGATTTCGTACATCCATATAACGACCCCCGTGTTATTGCTGGCCAAGCGACGTGTTCGCTGGAACTGTTGGAACAAACAGGTGGTCTGGATGCAGTTGTTGCCCCGATTGGCGGCGGCGGCATGATTTCTGGCACGTGTCTGGCATTGTCGAATGTTGCGTCTGACACCAAAATTTATGCGGCGGAACCGAAGAACGCGGATGATGCCTATCGGTCTTTCAAAGCGGGGCATATTATTGCGGATGATGCGCCGGAGACGGTGGCCGATGGTCTTAAGGTTCCGCTAAAGGACCTGACATGGCATTTTGTGTCCAACCATGTGACCGATATTTTGATTGCCACCGAGGACGAAATCGTAGATGCGATGAAGCTGATTTGGCAACGCATGAAAATTGTGATGGAGCCGTCAAGCGCCGTGCCGCTGGCGACCATACTCAAGAATAAAGACCTGTTTGCGGGAAAACGCGTCGGGGTGATTATAACAGGTGGCAACGTCGATATGGACAAGCTACCGTGGATGAAAAACTAGGAGAGAGATTATGAACGCACCAGTAAATTTTGACGACCTCGAAGTCGGCTATGATGTTCCCGCCATTCCCGGCATGAATGAGGCTGACATTCAAACCCCCTGCCTGATTCTCGATCTCGACGCGCTTGAGCGTAACGTAAAAAAGATGGGCGACATCTGTAAAGATATGGGCGTTCGCCATCGTGCGCACGGCAAAATGCATAAATCCGTCGATGTGTTGAGATTGCAGCAATCCATGGGTGCTGCTGTCGGCGTTTGCTGTCAGAAAGTTTCCGAAGCCGAGGTTTTCGTTCGCGGCGGTATCAAAGATGTGATGGTTTCCAATCAGGTTCGTGACCCTGCCAAAATTGACCGTTTGGCACGTATGCCAAAACTTGGCGCGCGTATTCTGGTGTGTGTGGATGATCCCGCGAACGTCGCGGATCTGGCTGCCGCTGCGCAAAAGCATGGCACCGAACTTGAATGTCTCGTTGAAATCGACGTGGGTGCGGGCCGTTGTGGTGTGACCACCAGCCAAGATGTAGTGAACATCGCCAAGCTGATCGATTCTGCCGAAGGTCTGAAGTTTGCGGGCATCCAGGCCTATCAAGGTGCTATGCAGCACATGGATTTGTATGCGGACCGTAAAGCCAAAGTTGATATCGCCATTGATATGGTGCGCGACGCGATGACTGCGCTGACGGCCCAAGGGCTGGAATGCGACATCGTTGGTGGCGCTGGCACTGGCTCGTATTACTTCGAGGGCAACTCTGGCGTTTTCAACGAAATGCAATGTGGGTCTTACGCATTCATGGATGCGGATTATGGTCGTATTCTGGATAAAGAAGGCAAACGAATTGATGATGGTGAATGGGAGAACTCCTTGTTCCTGCTGACATCCGTGATGAGCCATTCCAAAGCCGACAAAGCCATTGTCGATGCGGGCCTAAAAGCCCAATCCGTCGATAGTGGTTTGCCAACGGTTTATGGTCGCAACGATGCGGTTGAATACGTTAAATGTTCGGACGAACACGGCGTTGTTGCCGACCCTGACGGTGTTCTAAGCATCAACGAAAAGCTGCGCCTTGTACCTGGTCACTGTGATCCGACCTGTAACGTCCACGACTGGTATGTCGGTGTCCGGAACGGCAAAGTTGAAACGCTTTGGCCCGTTTCCGCACGCGGCAAGGCGTACTGATATGATCATTGTTCCTGAAAAGGTTATCCCGAACCTGATCGACCGCACCACATCCTATAACGCGGTCGAATCCGTGTTCGGTGCCATGTCGCGCGGCGATGCGTACAACTTTCCGGTAATCCGCGAAGACATCGGCTATGCCGACGCGCTTTACGGGTTCAAATCTGGGTTCGATAAGGCTGGACTATCGCTTGGTCTGAAATCCGGCGGCTACTGGCCGGGAAACGAGGCAAAAGGGTTAACAAACCATCAATCCTCGATCTTCCTGTTCAATCCTGACACTGGCCAGCTTAAAGCCATCGTTGGCGGCAACTACCTGACGGCTGTTCGCACGGCGGCAGCCTCAAGCGTTTCGATCCAGCACTTGGCCCGCAAGGACTCCAAGGTTCTGGGCATGATCGGCGCTGGTCACCAGTCCGCCTTTCAAATGCGCGCCGCAGTGGAGCAACGTGATTTTGAAAAGGTCATCGGCTGGAACTACCATCCAGAAATGCTGTCGCGTTTGGCTGATGTGGCCGAAGAACTTGGCTTGCCATTCGAGGCCGTAAGCCTTGATGAACTTGGCGCACAAGCGGATGTGATCATCTCCATCACCTCCAGTTTCGCACCGATCTTGATGGCCGCGCAGGTGAAACCCGGAACGCATATCGCGTGCATGGGGACCGATACCAAAGGCAAGCAAGAAGTCGAATCCGCATTGGTTGCCAAGGCTACCGTGTTCACGGATGAGGTCGCGCAATCGATCACAATTGGCGAATGCCAACATGCGGTTGCCGAAGGGTTGATCAGCGCAGACCAGATCGCTGAAATCGGTGCTGTTATTAATGGCACGCACAACGGCAGAACCTCGGATGACGAGATCACGTTGTTTGATGGCACAGGCGTTGGCTTGCAGGATTTGGCTGTCGCGACAGCCGCCGTTGAACTGGCAATTGCGTCGGGCGACGCGATTGAAGTCGACGTGTAAATATTTGTCGGAGCGCGAAACGCGCTCCGACATTTCTCTACCCTAAACCGGCAATTCGTTCAGCGTCTTTGTTAACTTATCAATCATTTCATCAATATGGGATTTCTCGGCGACAAACATCGGCGCAAGAATGCCCGTGTCTCCGGTGAATTTCACATGCATCCCGTTCCAAAACAAATCGCTTTGCACCCTGCCCCCACGTTGCCCCGGTTTACCGTTTGATTTCAGCTCCACCCCCGCCATCATGCCGATCCCGCGAATGTCTTTGACCATAGGATGGTCTTTCAAGGTATAGACGGCGTCGAGGAAATACGGCGTCATTTCTGCGGCGCGCGAAAACAAGCCTTCCTCCTCGAATATCGCGAGTGTCGCCAGCCCCGCCGCGCAGGCTGCTGGGTGACCTGAATAGGTGTACCCGTGGAAAAACTCGATCGCCCCCGGTGCTGCCTGATCGGAAATCACATCGTAAACCCGATCCGTCACCGCCACAGCACCCATGGGAATGGAGCCGTTGGTTAAAGCTTTGGCCATGGTCATGATGTCGGGTGTGACGCCAAAAACGTCAGCTGCAAACTTGTCACCCAAGCGGCCAAATCCAGTGATAACCTCGTCAAACACCAGCAAAATTCCGTTTTCGTCGCAAATCTGACGCAGGCGTTCCAGATACCCTTTTGGTGGCGCAAGAATGCCCGTGGACCCCGCGACAGGTTCCACGAAACAGGCTGCAATCGTGTTGCCACCGTAATTCTCGACCATGCGTTGCAGGTCATTCGCCAATTCTACACCGCGTTCAGGTTGGCCGCGCACGAACAGCTCGTTTTCATCCCAAGTGTGACGCATCATCACGACATTCGGCATAACGGATGGGAACGTCTTACGATTGTTAACCATGCCAGACAGGGAAACACCGCCGATGTTAACGCCATGATAGGCCCGCTCGCGGCTAACAAAACGGCTGCGATCACAGCCCAATGCGGAATGATAGGCCATCACCATTTTCAAGGCCGTGTCGATTGCTTCGGAGCCAGAGTTCACGAAAAACACATGGTTGAAATCTTCGGGAAGCAACCGCGCAACACGTTCGGCCAGCGCAAAGCTTAGGGGATGACCCGACCCAAACGGAGAAACATAGGTGAAGGTTTGCATGGCCTCATGCACAGCCTCGATAATCTTGGGGTGGGAGTGTCCAGCAGGGCTGCAAAACAGACCGCTCGACCCATCAATAACCGTACCACCTTTGTGATCCGTCATATAAACACCGCTAGCGCTAGTGATCAGGCGCGGATCTTTTTTGAACGCTTTGTTGTCCGTAAACGGAATCCAGAACTCTTCCATCGAATTTGATTGCACGTCGAAAGCCATCTTGTATCTCCAATTATAAGTTGTCCGAGTGAAACTTTGTTTGACACTAGGAGGGCTTTTGGGCTTCTAATACATCCAGATTATGTCCAACATTAAGTCCAGTTAGGATGCCCATGGCCCTTGTCGAAGATGCGTTTTTCCTTGATCCAAATTTCCAAGGTAGTTTGCAAAAGCAAATACAGCAGATCGTTGCCTCGGCTATATTGGCAGGGCGGCTGCATCCGGGGGAAAAGCTACCCTCGTCCAGAAAGCTGGCCGCGCATCTAGGGATTTCGCGCATAACGGTGACGCTGGCGTATAATGAACTGGTCTCGGATGATTATATAACCTCGGCTGACCGCTCCGGTTTTTACGTTTCGCAAACGGCGCCGAGCGCACCATTGCAACCCATTCGCGGGGCGATGGTGGTGGATAAAGTGGATTGGTCGCAAGCCGTGCAACAAGATTTCACGGGTGGTAAGCACGTTCACAAACCTGAAAACTGGCGCAGTTACCCTTATCCATTTATCTATGGCCAACCGGATGCCACATTGTTCAATCAAGCAAGTTGGCGGCTTTGCGCGCTGCAAGCTTTGGGGAAGAAAGAATTCGACAGTCTGACATCGGATTACGCTGAACGCGACGACCCCGAATTGATTAACTTTATCGCAAGGAATTCCCTGCCAAGGCGCGGAATTTTGGCCAAGCCCGAACAAATTTTGGTGACCGTGGGGGCACAAAACGCCTTGTGGATGGTTGCGCAGATATTGCTGAACCAGAACCGTGCTGCGGCTTATGAGGACCCGGGATATTACAGCCTTCGCGAAATTTTGCGCTACACCGGATGCACGCAATACCCTATAAAGATTGACGAAGATGGCCTTCCACCAGACAGCCTACCCAACGATTTCGACGTGCTGTTCACCACGCCCAGCCACCAATGCCCGACGACGACAACCATGCCGATGGCGCGCCGTCATGAACTTTTGCGCTTGGCACGTGAGAAGAATTTCATCATCGTCGAAGACGATTACGAGTTCGAGATGAGCTTTCTAAAATCTCCGTCCCCTGCCCTTAAATCCTTAGATGAAGACGGGCGCGTGATTTACACCGGAAGCTTCTCAAAATCCCTATTTCCGGGTTTGCGGCTTGGATACATGGTCGCCTCGGAACCGTTCATCCGGCAAGCTCGCGCGCTGCGATCTGCCGTTTTGCGCCACCCACCGGGGCATATTCAACGTACCACCGCGTATTTTCTGGGCTTGGGGCATTACGACGCCATGATCAAGCGCATGCGGGGCGTGTTTCAGAAACGCCGCTCCGTGATGGACGAAGCCTTGAAGGGGACCAGCATGGTTATCGCTGGCAGTGCATCGTTCGGCGCATCGAGTTTCTGGGTGGAGGCACCTGCCGATATTGACACCGAACTATTGGCTGAAAAATTAAAAACCCAAGGTGTGTTGATTGAGGCTGGCGCGCCGTTTTTTGTGAAGGCCGATGCCCCGAAGAACTTTTTCCGGCTGGCCTATTCCTCGATTCCGTCAGAAAGAATTCCAGAAGGGATACGACGCATCGAACAGGCTATCCTTGAAATGCAAACTGGCTATAATTCCACTTAAATTCTGGCCCTATCGCCAACCCAACCACTCGCTCATATTCGTTTCCAGCGTAATACACATCATCACAAGGACATCGCCATGAAAATGACCACAGAAGAGGCCTTCGTTAAGGTTCTGCAAATGCACGGAATCGACAATGCGTTCGGCATTATCGGCTCGGCTTTCATGCCTATTTCGGATTATTTTCCAGCGGCAGGGATAACCTTTTGGGATTGTGCGCATGAATATAGCGGCGGCATGATGGCGGATGGTTTTTCGCGCGCGTCAGGTAAGATGACCATGGCGATTGCCCAGAACGGGCCCGGGATTGCGAATTTCGTTACCCCCATCAAGACGGCGTACTGGAACCACACGCCGATGCTGTTGGTGACACCGCAGGCCGCCAACAAAACCATCGGTCAGGGTGGCTTTCAGGAAGTTGAACAAATGCGCATGTTCGCTGATTGCGTGGCGTATCAAGAAGAGGTCCGTGATCCATCCCGCATTGCCGAGGTCCTGAACCGTGTGATCATGAAGGCCAAACGCCTTTCTGCGCCTGCCCAAATTAACATTCCGCGCGATATGTGGACGCAAGTGATTGACATCGACATGCCCGCCATCGTCGATTTCGAGCGCCCCGCTGGCGGTGTTAACGCGATTGCCGAGGCCGCCAAACTGCTGTCTGAGGCCAAATTCCCAGTTGTTCTAAACGGTGCTGGTGTGGTTATTGGCGGTGCGATTGAAGCGTCCAAAGACCTCGCTGAGCGTCTATCCTCGCCCGTTTGTTGTGGATATCAACATAACGATGCCTTCCCCGGATCACATCCATTATTCGCTGGGCCGTTGGGATATAACGGGTCGAAAGCGGCGATGGAATTGATTTCAAAGGCCGACGTTGTGCTGGCATTGGGGACACGGTTGAACCCGTTTTCCACCCTTCCCGGATACGGCATTGATTACTGGCCAGTTGACGCGAAAATCATTCAGGTAGACATTAACGCCGATCGCATCGGCCTCACCAAACCCGTCAGCGTTGGCATCGTTGGTGACGCCAAGCAGGTGGCCGAGCAAATATTGGAACAGCTTTCCGACACAGCAGGCGATGCGGGCCGCGCGGAACGTCGTGATCTGATTGCAACCACCAAATCCGCGTGGGCGCAAACATTAACATCTATGGATCACGAGGATGACGATGAAGGCACTTCGTGGAACCAACGCGCTCGTGCGGATAAACCGGAACATATGTCACCGCGCAAAGCATGGCGTGCCATTCAGGCTGCCCTTCCCAACGAGGCAATCATCAGTTCCGACATCGGCAACGCTTGTGCTATTGGTAACGCCTATCCGACGTTCGAGGATGGACGCAAATACCTCGCCCCTGGTCTATTTGGCCCGTGCGGGTACAGCTTTCCCGCAATTCTTGGCGCAAAAATTGGCCAACCGAACACGCCGGTCGTCGGCTTTGCAGGGGATGGAGCCTTTGGGATTTCGATGAACGAAATGACGGCCTGTGGCCGCGATGAATGGCCGGCCATCACCATGGTGATTTTCCGAAATTATCAATGGGGTGCAGAAAAACGCAACACCACGCTTTGGTATAAAGACAATTTTGTCGGAACCGAGCTTGATTACAACGTGTCATATGCCGGAATCGCCCAAGCGTGCGGCGTGACGGGCATTGTTGCCACTACAATGGATGGTCTGACGGATGCGCTGAACACAGCCGTGAATGCGCAAATGAATGATGGTGTGACGACATTTATCGAAGTCATGTTGAACCAAGAACTGGGAGAACCCTTCCGGCGTGATGCGATGACAACGCCTGTTGCCGTTGCGGGGATCAACGCCGCTGACATGCGCCCGCAGAAAGTTTAAAGCATGGCTGGCGACCCTTGGATTTTAACGCTGAATGCAGGATCGTCCAGCCTGAAGTTTGCGGCTTTCACGCCGGATTGCAAGAAGATCACCAGTGGGCAAGTGGTATCCGGTGTTCAAGGAGCCATGGCGCAATTGAACATGCCACACCCTCCGCAGGCCATCGGCCACCGTGTCGTGCATGGTGGTTCTCGAAATGCGCCCGCGCTGATCACAGCAGAGATCAGAGCCGAGATAGAGGCGAATTCCACCCTCGCCCCGCTCCACAATCCACCTGCGTTGAAGGTGATGGGCGCGATCGAGTTGCTTTACCCCAATGTGCCGCAATATGCCTGCTTTGACACAGCGTTTCACGCCAATAACCCACCCGAAGCAACGACCATCCCTATCCCGCGCGCTTTTCGTGACCAAGGGATCAGGCGGTACGGATTTCACGGGCTTAGCTATGCGTCTTTGGTACGGCAGTTCGAACAAATCACAACCACCACGCTGCCCTACCGCGTCTTGGCATTTCATCTTGGGGCCGGGGCCAGCCTTGCGGCGATTGTTGACGGTGTCGGCGTGGCCACGACCATGGGCTTTTCACCGATGGACGGGCTGGTTATGGCGACGCGTGCCGGTGCGACGGACACAGGCGTAGTGCTACACTTGATGCGTGAACACGGCCTGAGCGCGGATGCCGTTGACAAAATGCTAAACCATGAAAGCGGGCTGGTGGCGATGGCAGGCACGGCTGACATGAAGGCCATTTTGAAGTCTGATGATCCGAGCGCAAAGTTTGCCACCTCCCATTATTGCTATTGGGTCAGCCGTCACGCAGGTTCGATGATTGCGGCGATGCAAGGCGTGGACGGATTCATTTTTACAGGCGGTATCGGTGAAAATGCCGTGCAAATACGCGAACAAATTCTTGATCGTCTAAGCTGGACAGGCGATTTGCCCCATTGGGTAATTCCTGCCGATGAAGAGGGCGAGATCGCCCACGCAGCGCAATCACTGTTGAACTGAACTACGCCTTCACACGGACCATTTCAGGGTCGTAAAGTGGTGCAAGATGTACATCGCATTTGACATTGTTTCCTATATCTCGAAGCTCAATGGCCAATGCGGCATGCGCACTACCTAATTCTTGCAATCTCGCCGCATAATCCCGGATTATGTGGAACACCCAAAAAAATCAGAACAGGGCCTCATAATTGGCTTGGAATGTCCCTGTGACACGACTGCAGCAGTAGCACGGTTTTCTCTAGATTATGGGGTACGCGAACGTCAGAAGACGTAAAGGTTTTGCTTTTTACAAACTCCAACACCGTCAGGCCATCTTGTGCGTGGATTACAGCTGGCGACAGGCCCGCGGCGTGGGCTGCACGGCTCGCAGCAAGTTCGTTGAAGCGAAGACGTGATGCTCGACTATATCCTCCCCAAGGCGTGCAACGTATTTTCCGGCGTTATCCTCCACCGTATAATTGAGGTTGGTTCGCCCGCCCCCAAGCGGCGAAATTATAGTTTAGCCATCCCAAATCGGAAGTCTGCGAATACGCTCTATGTCGAAATTCTGCACCTATTTACCCTGCTCACCATTAGCCGAATTTGATGCTAGTTTTTAGCTAATGTCAATTTTGCATCCAAACCAAACCTCGAGTATTGATCGGTATTTCAGATGCAAATGTTTCACATATTTAATGCGAAAGGGTTTAACGCACCACGAACCTTAGCCCGTAACCAGCGCAATCACGACCGTCAGGCTAACGATGCTAATCACCGTGGAAATTAGTATGGTCGAGGACACCCGAAGCGGTGCAATCCCGTAATGCTGCGCCAAAATATAAACGTTGCCCGCCGTTGGCATGGCTGCGGCTGCAATCATGACCGAGGCCGTGAACGGCGGCACGTCAAACAACATCAGACTAGCAAACGCAACGGCCAACGGGTGAAGCGCTAACTTGACCGTTGAAAGCCAAATCGCGATGGATTTACGTTCGGCTGATTTCGTAGCCAGTGATGCGCCGATGGCGAACAATGCACCGGGTGTGGCGGCAGCCCCAAGAAGAGTAAGGAATTCATCGAACGGGTCTGGAACAGGTATGCCAAAGCCTGCCCATATCAGTCCTGCGGTGATCGCCATGACCATCGGGTTTTTCATCAAACCCACCGCGACCGAACTAAGCACTGCAACAGACATCCGTCCGTCTCGTTTGGCTGAAATCAAAATAACCAGAAGACTGCCGAACACAATCAAATCAGTTGCCAGCACAATCATCACAGGACCAATCGCGTTTGGTCCCATCAACAAAACCAGCATCGGTATCCCGAGGAACCCGACGTTTCCAATGGCAGCGGCTTGTGCCTCGATCACGGTTTCTTCCATCCCGATGTCCCGAAAAAGCGCAACGACGGTTGCAAGCAGATACACGGCCATCGTGCCAGACAGATACGCAAGAACCGATGGTCCATGAAATACATCGGGCAATGAAAGCGTTGCCGTAAAGCGAAAAATCATCGCTGAGAGCGCAAAGTAAAACACAAATTTCGTCAGATACGCTGTGGCCTCTTCAGTGAAAAACCGTCGGTACGCAGCTAAGTACCCCAGTCCCAAAATGGCGAAGAAGGGTAGAGTTTTAAGAAAGATGGCAAACATATCGTACCTGTAGCATGGCCCCTAAAGTATTGCACGAGGGCGGTGGTGGTGGGCGTTCGGGCGATCAGTTATTGCCAGCGTGCCAATGCGCGCGCACCGTTATCGTGCAGAATATCGCGGCGATCCTCATCCGATATCTTGGCATCCCTAACGGCATCCAGTTGCCATTCGCTGCGGTAAATCGGATTATCTGTGCCAAATAGGATGTTTTTAGCCCCGAAACACGCCACAGCAGCCGTAATTGCGATCGGTCCCATGGACGAGCAATCCACCAGAATGGGCGAATTTCGCACTCGCGCAGACGGTAAAATCGGTTCATGGGTACGCATTCTAGAGGTATAATCCATCCGCTCCACCACCAAGGGCAACGTGCCACCCATGTTCGCGACATGCAGCGTAAAACCTTTATACTTATTGGTAAAATCGCCCCACAAAAGCGTCACCATTGCGGCCGCTACTTGATGTTGAATCTCTAATTGACGGCGCGCCATGACGCTGTCGGGGTAGCGGTCGGTTCCCGCAGCATCCATCGCCTCGGCTTCGTCAGGGCGTCGGCCAGGGTGAAGGAACAGATGCCCTCCCTCTCTTTCGGCCATATCCAGAAGCGGGCGAAGGGCATCTACACCTGCAATGGACAAGAAATAGTTGATCGGAATAATCGCGCCGAGCAGCCCAAGTTCGCGACGCGCCCGCCGGTATTCTTGCGCTGCCATGTTCATGTCATCAAACGGCAGAGACGCAACCCCTGCAAACCTGTCAGGGGCATTCTTTACCGCCACAGCCGTGGCATCGTTGAACAGGGTTAGCAGCGGCAAAGCCTCTGCCGTTGGGCGACTATCAAGCCCGAACAGGCACGGTAGAGACAAAACTTGGGTTTGGATGCCGTGCGTATCCATAAAACGCAAACGCGCGCCAAGATCGCTGTAAATATCGTCGTATGGCAAACCACCCACGGGCATATGAAACTGCTCGCCTGTATCGGTCATGGTTATATGCGGGGGAATTGAGCGTTTTCGCAACGCCCCCGCCAATTCCTCAGGTACCCAATGGGCGTGGAAATCTATGGTCATGCCAGATGTTCAGCGATGGACTTTCGGGTATCTACCGTGTCAAAATACTGGCACGGCAACACATCAATATCCGTTGCTGTTATGCGCAAAAACCGCGAGGTCGCGGGCATGTCAATAGAATGCAAATCTCCTACGTTATAGAACCCAGCCGTGCCGGGCGTCATGCTGTAGGTCTTTACGGGTTTAGGCAGTTCCTCCCCCGCAGGAATGACCCAATCCGTCATCTGCGTATTATCAACGGCTTGCCCATAGGCGGCCCAAGCAGATGCATGGTCATGTGGGGGGCTAAGAATTGCGCCGTCGGGTATATGGGCGTAGACATAAAAATCCAAATCGGGGTCGTGATAAAGCGTTGTGCGTCCGATTTTTAGATGCGCGCCGAAATGATGTTCAACAAACGCGGGGTTTTGCAAAATCTTCCGCATCGTGTCACAAACTTTTTCCAATGCCTCCGCTGACTGGCCTCCTGACAGTGCATCACGGCAATCAGTAATCAGGTTTTTCAGCTCATACGTCATTGTTAGCCCTTCCCGTTATACCACAACATTTATCATACATAGTATGCCAAAACGTTAGCACTTGAAATTCAGGAAGCACAACCCTCGGATGCCGGGTGGCCCCGTGCAATACTAATTCGGTTAACAAGATGAAGTGTATGAGGTTTTCTGCAACTGAATAATTCAACAAGGAAGGAAGTGCTTCAACCTTTTAGCGCGAGGCTTTCTCCACAACCTAACCTTGGGTCAATTTTAACTTGCATATGAAATAAGTGTTTGGTAAGTTTTTATTACCAATTAATTGACAGAGCGGGTAATCCGCCAATTTCTGGGAGGAAATTTCGATGACTGACAACCTAAACCGCAGAAAGTTCATGAAGGGTAGTGCACTTGCTGCAACTGCTGCCGGCGCAACGCTGGCATCGCCAGCGCTAGCACAGTCGGAAACAACTGTTCTGAAAATGCAGGCTGCCTGGGGCGGCGGCATTTTTCTTGAGAACGCACAGTCCTATGTTGATCGCGTAAATGCGATGGCGGGCAATGATCTACGGATCGACCTGCTTTCCGTTGGTTCCGTTGTGAAAACAAGTCAGATGCAGGACGCTGTTCACCGTGGTGTTCTTGATGCTGCACACTATGTACCAGCGTACTGGTACTCCAAATCCAAGTCGGCGTCCCTGTTCGGTACAGGCCCTTGCTTCGGGTGGTCATCTCAGGAAGTTCTGGGCTGGGTTAACTACGGTGGTGGTCAGGAACTGTTTGACGAGCTGATGGGCAACCTTGGCCTGAACGTTGTTTCGTTCTTCAACAGCCCGATGCCTGCACAGCCTCTTGGCTGGTTCAAAGAAGAAATCACTGACTCTGCACAAATGAAGGGCCTGAAGTACCGTACTGTTGGTCTAGCTGCCGACGTCATGCTTGAAATGGGCTTGTCTGTTGTTCAGCTCCCTGGCGGAGAAATTCAGCCCGCTATGAAGTCCGGCCTGATTGATGCGGCGGAATTTAACAACCCGACATCTGACCGTGACTTTGGTATGCAAGATGTTGCCAAATTCTATCACTTGGCCTCGTTCCACCAGTCGCAAGAATTCTTCGAAGTTACGTTTAACAAGAAGAAATTTGAGGGCCTGCCAGAAGAACTTCAGGCTATCCTGAAATATGCTTCTGAAGCCGAGAATTCTAACTTCTACTGGAACAACACCAAGCGTTATGCGGATGATTTGACGCGCCTTCAAGACGAAAGCGGCGTGAACGTAATTCGCACTCCGGATTCGGTTATGGCTGATCAGCTTGAGGCTTGGGATGTTGTTGTTGATCGTATTTCGGGTGAAGACGACTTCTTTGCGCGTGTACTAGAGTCTCAGAAAGTTTACGCGAAGAGCGTTATGAACTATCTGAATCTCAACCAGCCTGACTACAAACTGGCTTACAAACACTACTTTGGCTAAATAGCCCACAAGTTCTTGTGATTTACCGAGGGCCGTGTTCCGGCCCTCGGTTTTAACATATTTCCAAAACCGGAGACAGACGTGACCAAGTTCATTCATTCAATTGAAGGCCTGAGTATCTGGGTGGGCAGAGCTTTTGCCTGGACCATTTTGATCTTGACGCTTTCTGTGTCTTATGAGGTGTTCGTGCGCTATGTGCTGAACTCTCCGACCGTATGGGCATTCGACATGATGGTTCAGATGTACGGAGCATTGTTCCTGATGGCTGGCCCCTATGCGCTTGCACAAGATGCGCATGTACGCGGCGATGTGGTATATCGGTTATTTTCTGTCAGATGGCAGGCCCGTGTAGATTTCGTTCTTTACCTGGTATTCTTCTTTCCAGGAATGCTCGCTCTTTTCTGGTACGGTGCCGAGATCGCCTCTGACAGCTGGCGCTGGCAGGAAGTTAGCTGGAACAGCCCTGCGCGCATCCAGATATACTTTTTCAAAACTCTGATCCCTGTCGCAGGCTTCCTACTAATGCTGCAAGGCCTTGCTGAACTGGCGCGCTGCTGGATCGCAATGAAAACCGGTGTCTGGACGGAGCGTCTTGAAGATGTGCATGAAACAGAAGACCTGTTGATGCAAGAAATCAAAGACGCCAATTCCTGAACTGATTAAATTCTAATCGATCCAAACGAGAGATAACTATGACAGATCCTCAAGTCGCCATTTTGATGCTGACCCTGTTTATCGGGTTAGTATTACTAGGCTTTCCAATTGCATTCACCTTGCTCGCGATGGGTGTCGGTTTTGGCTATTACGCTTACTTCCAGGGCGGCATCGAAACCGTTTCGGACGTTTTTGAAAATAATGTTTTCTATCTTTTAAACCAGAATACCTACTCCGTGATGGAGAATGACATTCTGGTGGCCATCCCGCTGTTCCTGTTCATGGGATACGTGGTGGAACGTGCCAATATCGTTAACAAGCTGTTCTTCTCGCTGCAAATGGCGGCACGGAATCTTCCCGGTTCCATGGCTATCGCCGCGCTGGTTACTTGTGCGGTTTTCGCAACGGCTTCCGGTATTGTGGGCGCGGTCGTGACCTTGATGGGCCTGCTTGCTTATCCGGCAATGGCCGAAGCCAAATATGACAAGAGCTTCGCAGCAGGTGTAATCTGTGCGGGCGGTACGCTGGGTATCCTGATTCCACCATCGATCATGTTGATCGTTTATGCAGCTATCGCCGAGCTTTCACCCTTGCGGTTGTATGCTGCCGCGGTCTTCCCCGGGCTTATGCTCGCCGGTCTTTACATGGTTTATGTGATCGGTCGCGTTATGATGAACCCAAAAATCGCACCCAAGCCGCCTGAAGAAAACGTGCCTCCGCCACGCGAAATCTATCTGGACCTCCTTATATCGTTTGTTCCGCTGGTGGTGCTGATTTCGCTGGTTCTGGGTTCAATCCTTGGTGGTTTGGCAACCCCCGCTGAAGCGGCCGCAATGGGCGCAATGGGCGGGTTGGTTCTAGCCGTTATCTACCGCTCGTTTAGCTGGCAGAAACTAAAGGAAAGTGTATTCCTGACCGCCAAAGCGACCGCGATGGTGTGTTGGTTATTCGTTGGCTCCTGGACGTTCGCCTCGATCTTTTCCTACCTCGGTGGACATACAATCATCGAGCACTGGGTCATCGGCATGGATCTGGAACCTTGGCAGTTCCTGGTGCTCGCGCAGTTGATTATTTTCTTCCTTGGCTGGCCACTGGAATGGTCAGAAATTCTGATCATCTTTGTTCCAATCTTCTTGCCGATGTTGGACACCTTTGGTGTGAACCCCTACTTCTTCGCGATGTTGGTGGCACTGAACCTTCAGACTTCGTTCCTGACCCCACCGATGGCTATGTCGGCGTATTACTTAAAAGGGGTGCTAAAGGACGAGATCGAGCTGATGGATATCTTCAAAGGTATCATGCCATATCTAGGCATTGTGATCTTCAGTATGGTCTTGATGTATCAGTTCCCAGGCATCGCACTCTGGTTGCCTGACGTGCTCTTTGGCGAGTATATTCCGTGAGACAGCCGCAAGTAGCACCAAATGCTTTATCGGCGGTCGAGGCCGCCGATAAAATCCGCAAAGGCACACTTTCTTCTGTTGATCTGGTCAAGGCATGCCTTGCACGGATAGACGAGACTGAGGGCCAGCTAAAAGCATGGGCACATCTTGATGCCGCCCATGCGTTGGCTCAAGCTGAAGAAATGGATGCAATCCGCCGCGCTGGTCGCCCGATCGGGCCGTTGCACGGTATCCCTGTTGGATTGAAAGATATCATCGACACCGTCGATTTTCCAACCGAGCGTGGGACTCCGGTATTTTCAGGCCGCCAACCGGATCGCGACGCTGCATTGGTGGAACGCCTGCGCGAAGCCGGTGCGGTCATACTTGGTAAAACCGTGACAACGGAATTTGCTTTCATGCATCCGGCCGAAACGCGTAACCCGCATAATCCAGACTACTCTCCGGGGGGCTCTTCAAGTGGATCGGCTGCGGCTGTCGCAGCCTATAATGTTCCGCTGGCTATCGGCACACAGACCAACGGTTCAGTTATCCGTCCGGCGTCGTTCTGTGGCACCTACGGTTTCAAACCAACACGTGGCGTGATTTCTCGCCGTGGCGTTCTGCAAACATCCAAGTCCCTTGATCAAGTTGGTGTTTTTGGGCGCACATTAGAAGATGTGGCCCTGCTGACGGATGTTATCGGCGGATACGATCCAAGTGACCCACTTAGCTACGGCCGCCCTCGTCCAAAAATGCAAGCTGGTAGCGTCGCGGATATTGGCGTGGAGCCGGATCTCGTGTGGTTCGATGCCCCCTATAATGATCGCTTGACTGAGGACGCCCGAAGCGGCCTTAACGAAGTCATCGATGCTTTAGGCGCACGGGTCGAGCGCTTAACAATATCTGAAAACATGTATAATTTGGTGGATGTGCAGCGCATTATTCACGAGTACGAAATCTGTAAACATCTGGAAAAAGAGTTCGCGGAACATTGGGATCAACTAAGCCCCTCGATTCAACCGATTATCGAGCGTGGCCGCAAAATCAGCACCGCCCAGTACGACGATGCAGTGGGCGTCATGGCGTCCGGCAGAACCTATTTCGACGAGTTCTTCCACGACTACGACGCGATCATCGCGCCAAGTGCGGCTGGCGAAGCGCCGAAGTTTGGCAATGGAACCGGCGATCCGGTGTTTTGCACGATTTGGACGCTCTGCGGCTTGCCTACAGTGAACCTGCCTTTACTGGTTGGTGAGAACGGCTTGCCGGTCGGCGTACAGTTGATAGGTTCCATAGAAGAAGACGACCGTTTGCTGAGAACAGCAAACTGGATGCTAAATACACTTCAATCTGATTAAGATTGAAAACGGAGGAAGTAGAACATGGTTGGCAAAAAGATTAATTTCATACTGGGCTTGATTGCTACTGGCGGCTTGGTCGCTTTCATCACCGGACTGGCGTACAGTATTTCGACAGGTTTTGCGGGTTTTTGGGGCGGTCTTCCGTTCTGGATAATCTCGCTAACAGTGCTGGCGCTTGCGGTATACAACTTCTACGAAGAGACTATAAAAAAGAAGTAAGTCATGACGCAAAAACCTGTCCTGTGGATTACTCGAAAGCTTTCAGATGCAACGCTTGAGCGTGCGTCGCGTGATTATGACGTTATCATCAACCACGAAGACGGACTGCACACAGCCGATGAAATTATTGCGATGTCTGCCAAGGTTGATGCAATCCTGCCGTGTCATTCTGAAATTTTCGATGCATCTGTCGCGGCTAAACTGGCCTCAAGAGTTAAGATCATCGCCAATCACTCGGTTGGTGTGGATCATTGTGATTTGAATGCGTTGGCCGCGCGCGGCATTGTTGTAACCAACACGCCCGATGTGTTGTCTGACGCTACCGCAGATATTGCTATGCTATTGATGCTAGGTGCTGCGCGCCGTGCAGTAGAGGGTGACCGTTTAGTTCGATCTGGTGAATGGGACTTCTGGAGCCCCGCTTTTAT
>Ga0256839_1000228_pt1 | contig 73626 bp, 64 predicted proteins | sample 354166metaG_FD_185968 | JGI IMG/M metagenome (GOLD analysis project Ga0256839, IMG submission 185968) | Hydrothermal vent microbial communities from Mid Atlantic Ridge, Atlantic Ocean - 354-166 | ecosystem: Environmental > Aquatic > Marine > Hydrothermal vents | place: Atlantic Ocean: Mid... | reverse complement strand
TGCAACACTTCAAGGTGTTTAATCTCGTCGTCTGATAGGTGGTAATCATTCATGTCGCTATTATATTCGCAATCAATGTAATGCGCCAGCTAGTTAATGTGCATTCTTAATCGCGAATAGTATACCTCGCTACTGATTTCTGCTAGGCGGTTTTGCTGTTGCTCTATCGCGCTTAGTTCATCACTAAGGTGAATGGTTTGCACTAATTCAAAGGGTAGAATATGCCCTTTCCAGCCGTCTTGTACTTCGCTGTCTTTGCCTCGGACTTTTTTAATGACTAAATTAGGGTCTACCTGTGTGCTGGCGTTAAAGCCCTCAGATTACAAGATTTCTAAATCAGCGCTGATGCTTTGCCATTGGTCGTTAAGCAGTTGGTAGGCGGTGTATTTGTCGATTAACGGGATGGCTTGCAGGCGTGTAAATAATTCATCCGCGAGTTTGCTTTCTTGCATGGCTAGGCGCACTTGATCGTAGTGTTCTATTAGCTCGGTGTTTAGATAGTCATCAAAGCCTGCAAACGCTTGTTGGTAGGTTTCGGTAAAGGCGGTGATTTCGGGGTGTTGGCTAATGCTGGTTTTTAGGGCATCGGCGTTAATGGCAAGCTTGGCATAATCGCCACTGGCTGGCTTGAACAAAGTCGCTCGCAAATTAGGAAAGGCTTGCCAGTAATGCGCGAGTTTTTCAATTTCTTGGGGTGGAATGCCACCGAGTAGCGTGGCGTGTAAATCCCAGCTTTCGGCATCGTCTGATGAATCAACATAACGCGGTATATTGAGGTTGTAGTCGTTATCGCGGATGGTTTGCTTATCGACCAGTTTGGAAAATTTGGGGCGGTCTTCGCGGTTGATGACCACATCGACAATGCGCTTTATGTCAGAGGCTTGCAGTTTGTTGGTTTTGCCTTCTTTTTTAAAGTGTTTGCTGGCATCGACCATTAATACCTCGTTGTCGTTACGCTGTTGGCGTAGCACGATAATGGTGGTGGGTATGCCTGTGCCAAAAAAGATATTAGCAGGTAAGCCGATAACCGCCTGAATGTGGTCTTGCTCAATCAGTGCTTGGCGAATTTTGCCCTCTTCACCGCCTCTAAACAATACGCCGTGGGGCAGTACGATGGTCATAATGCCACTGGGTTTTAGGTGGTAAAGATCATGCAATAAAAAAGCATAGTCGGCTTTGGTTTTGGGGGCGAGTCCAAAACGCGCATAACGTGGGTCGTTTTCTTTATGGCTGGGATCCCATTTTTGGGAATAAGGCGGATTAGAGACTACGGCATCCAGATAAAGCGGATTGTAAGTGCCAATCGGATCGTTTTCATCAAAAAACGGCCAGTCTTCTTCTAAAGTATCACCGTTGCGGGTTTGGATGTTTTCAGGGATAATGCCTCGCATTATCAGGTTCATGCGTGTCAGGTTGTAGGTGTTTGCCTTTAATTCCTGAGCGTAGTATTTGATGTTGTTGACATCGCTAATATGTTTGGCGACGCTGTTACCAATATTAATCAGTAAAGAACCTGAACCACTGGTGGGGTCGTAAATATCAATGGTGTTTTTGTCTTTTAAATGATCGGCAATGATTTCAGACATTAACAGGGAGACTTCATGCGGGGTGTAAAACTCACCGGCTTTTTTACCCGCGTTGGAGGCAAATTTTTCGATAAGGTATTCGTAGATATAGCCCAGCACGTCATAGTCTTGCTTGCCATTCATGGGGATGTCTTTGATCAGTTGTAGCAAGTCGCTAATCGCTTTGGTTTGCTTTTGCGCGCTTTCGCCAAGTTTGCTTAAGCCTGTTTCCAACGTGTTAAAAATGCCATCAAACAGTTTTTTGTGATTGCTGTGAATTAAGCGCGAAAACGCCGAGAGTGCATCGCGCACATTGGATACATCAAAATCACTGCCGTTGTCTAACCAGGTAGAAAACAGGTTATCGTAAGCGATAAAGTAGCCCAGCTCTTTTTGTATGTATTTTAGCGTGTCTGGATCGTCTTCGCTGAGCTGGGCGATGTCTGCTTCGCTCATACCTTCTTTTTTCGCAAAGGCGATTTGTTGGTCAGAGAGGTATTTGTAAAATATAAAACCAAGAATATAGTCTTTATATTCGTTAGCTTCGATTTTTGACCGCATTTGATTAGCGGATTCCCAAATTTTGGCGGCGAGTTGTTGTTTATTCAAGTGTGTTTCTCTGCTGTGTAAGTATTACTTTTTTAGTTTTTTGTATAACATGGCAAATTATCGGCTGCAAAAAGCAGAACGACGAAGAAGCGGCGTTTTTTGTCGTATGAATGAATTTGCCTTGTTATCCCTTTCATTTTATCCTAAAAAATCGCATCTAATGCTTGAATCATATTTTCAGTAAATTACACCTATCGATACATTTTAAACCACCCTTTTCCTTCAACAAGATCAAATATACGTTTTATGTGGAAGGTAGGAAACCATACCTTGTTCCCATGCTCCTGCGTGGGAACACCTACCGCGCTTAAACGTCCGTCTGCGTTCCCACGCGGGAGCGTGGGAACGAGAAAATCTATAAATACGCTGAATAGTTACAATTATCTAAACTAAAAAACATACATCAAAATATCCCTATAGCTCTCTATCGCATCCCTGCGAAAAAAGTTTTATATTTTCAATAACTTATCTCTTTAAACCGTTTTTGTAAGAATTTTTTGTCGTATACATAGATGAAAAACAGGTTGATACATCAATTACTTGCATTATTTTCACCCGGCTCTTCTTGCGCTGAACGGAACAAATAGCCTGCAACGGCGCCCAAAATACCAATTGCGGCAGTCAGCTGCTCTGAAGTATCAACCACCAAAACCAGAATAATCGTTCCGAAAATAATCAGCGTTAAGCCAGTAATATTTATAACGTCACGAGGCTTGTAATTTTTCATTTTCAAAAATTGTAAAGCCACAATTAAACTGGCGACAGACAACAAACTTAGCAAAATCACATACCAAAGCTCATTATCCACCTGTTTTTCAATAACCCTGGAATGGCTTTCATGCACGGCAGGATCTTTTAATTTTTCGGTAATCTCTGCTACAGAATCCACCATTGTTTGCAGTTGAATTAACTCCATCATATTTTGATAACGTTGATATTGAGCAGTCATCTTCTTATAGTCATCATAATTTTCTAGCAAATCATTCTCAGTCACGCCGTGATTTTTAGTCGTAATTTTGAAATTTTCAAAAAGTAAAGCATCCAGCTCTGTATTTTTCTCTTTTGCAAAACTGATCGTTACAAACACGCACAAAATTAACAAACAAATAAAATATCTCATTAGTTATCCTCTCGTTTTGTTTGCCATTTCTCAATAATCGCATGATAGTATCTTGCCTCAGTTATTTCACCGGATTTAATGGCTGTACTCATTTTGTTTCGATAAGTATCTAGCCATTGCTCTACCTTATCTTGTTCCATACTGAGAAGGATTTCGATGATTCTGTCTACTTTACTGAGTTCCAGATCGGATAGACTATCAGACGAGTGGGATGTTTTTTGCCCTAATGATCGTAACATTGGATTACGTATAATCCCCCGAGTTTTGACAGAGCGATCTACATAAGAAGGAACAGAATATTTTTTAAGTTCTGCCGCTGATAGTGGCAATAAAATACAAAATAAAATGCCTGTAATAAATACTTTCATAACATTGACCCCGCTAATAATCAACTAATATGAAATTTGTTTATGAAAGGCCGTAAAATTAAATATTCGTATATTTTTTTGTATGCAGATATCTCTCTCAAGCAAGCCCAGTCTCAACAAATTTCGTTTGCTGATACCAATTCCATTTTTATTCAAAAACATTGTTCATAATAAGTACTGATGATCAGTCTTGTAACAACATTATCTTGAAATTGAAATTAATAACTTTATTCGAGTGTATCCAATTCACTGAATTAAAGCACGGTAATATTCACTGTATATTTGGAATCTTTGTACATGACAAAAAAACGTAAAAAAAGGAAATGAAAATTTTGTCGTTTACTAAGATTTGGAAAAATAATTTTATAACTTTTCAGCATATTTAATTTAGTTAAAATTACTCAATATCAGTGACTTACGGAAGAAGTGTATATGTCATGGATGACACAACCAAGCCTACAGGGACGTATTTACGGCGTCTTCTGGAATAAGTTACTGATATTGAAACTATAAATACGCTGAATAGTTACATAATTTTTAAGGAACCTCTAATTAATTCAGAGGCCCTTTAAAAACACATAGCTACACCTTTTATACCTTTCACGGTCAAGAACACCTATTTCTCACTTGCCATTTTTTGTCAATGAAGTCGCTGTAAAACCTTCCAATAGTCTGCTATTGCTGAGTTTTCGCTCCAAGTTCTTTACAAAAACTAAAGTGCTCTAAACGAGACATTCTCAAACGCAAAAGGTATTATGATTCTCAGTTATTCCACACTCGAAAATTCAATGCATACAAAAGATGATCAGTAAATTACACCTATCGATACGTTTTAAACCACCCTTTTCCTTCAACAAGATCAAATATACGTTTTACGTGGAAGGCAGGAAACCATTCAGAAAGACCTGAAGGCCAAATAACCCGAATAAACGCAAATTTCTTTCTTGCTAATCCAAAAGTTGGCCAAGGGCTTTCTGAAGAAGCAAAACTACTTCCTGCTCTAATTTCTCTAATCTGGGGTTTACGTCCTCTGGAGAAAACTTCAATTCGAGCACCAATTCCCATCCTATTGCTCATGGTTCCAGTTAAACGAACAGTCAACCAGCGATTACGATTTCCCATGTTTTTCAGTACTAACGGCTGTCCATTCGAACTTCCTTGCCATGGTGAACGGATAACAACCATATCAACAAAACCATCGCCATTATAATCAGCACTTGCTAGACCAGTCGTGTAATCAAATCTCAGGTCAACTGGCATCGCTTCAGAATCATTTTTAAAACCTTTTTTCCTTTTATTGACAAGAAGTTGGCCCGGACTCCCTTGTGCGCCTATCGCTCCAAATAAAGGTAATGACCCTACCTTGAATAAATCCACATCACCATCATTGTCAAAATCTGCAGACGTGATTCCCCATCCAAAAGGAGTTTCAGCAAAATTATTTTCTGCTACATCAAAAAAAGTTCCATCGCCATTATTTTGCATTAGAACATGAGGAAATCCGTTCAATGTACCAGTACTGGTAGCCGCAAAATCAATATAACCATCTTTGTTAAAATCTCCAAAAGCCAAACCCATCCAGAATCCTGGTATATCTAGCCCGGCTTCTTGAGCCATATCTGTAAAAGTTAAATCACCATTGTTTTTGAACAAATTAAATGGAGTGGGTCTAACAGGGCTAGTGCTGGGGCCAAGTGGAAATGCATTGCAATTACCAACAATAATGTCGACCCAATCATCACGGTCAAAGTCACTAAATCCTACAACACAAGCGCCTTCACTAATTAGTCGATTTGAGCCCGGAGTTGGATCTGAGTAGAGACCATCAATTCCAGCTGAAACGGAAATATCAGTAAATGTTAAATCGCCATTATTCAAATAAAGTTTATTTTCGTGTGATTGTTCCGTACCCGGTCCTGTCTTAAAAGGAATATGCCCTGGACTAGTTACAAAAATATCAAGGTAGCCATCTCTATTGATATCCGCCATTGCCGCACTTAATGCGGATTCAGCACCAGTCACACCTGATAAATCGGTAATATCAGTAAAACTACCGTCACCATTATTATGGTATAGCTTTGCCGGGGTTTGGCTTGCACCGATCAAAAACCCCTCACCAGAAACAAACAGATCAGGATATCCATCATTATCTATATCTCCAACTACAACGCCCGAACTACCTTTCCCATTAGCCAAACCAGCTTGTTCTGAGACATTGGTGAAAGTCCCATCACCATTATTTCTAAACAAACCATCATCATTGCCTGGTCCATTGGTTAGAAATAGATCCAGATCACCATCCGCGTCATAATCAAGCCATGCTGCACCGCCCAATCCCTCACCTCCAGATCGATTAAAGTCTATTAAATCAAGCTGCTCTTGAAACACAATTTTGTTTTTGGGTTTTACATGACCCGCATACCCGAGCCGATTGGTTAAAACCAAAAGCAATATAATCTTTAATAGAATTGTTAAATTATTGCCTGTTAAAACATTCATAGCATCACCTTTATTATCCGTTACAAACAAAGGGCTGCTTTATCAAGATATTAATTTATAATTTATTTCCAACAATCTTAAAAACTTTATATTTCAAGATCAAAATAAATACGCCCTTTAATATTATCTGAATCCATGACTTCACTACGGCACAGGAGGCAAACTCTTGATCCATCACGGGTTAAAAAAATGCCCGCTTAACCTAAGGGTGAAGCTAAGATTTTTTCAGATCCCGTGCTAAACCAATATCTTGCCTCCTGTTATCCGTATTGAAATCACAGATTCAGGTATTAATTTTTACTTAAGAAAAATTGACGTTAACTCACCTAATACCGAATAGCGAGTGAATAGTGAACTGGAGAAACAGACATTATTTACTTGACAGTTGAAGAAACTATTATTTTCTCAATAATATTCCTAAAAAATATGACCTTGTGTTATAAGATAAAGCATGGCTAAAATCGCAACAACACCAAACAATAAGATCATTTTCGTCAACCCCCCTTATGAGCGCATTGCTGCCGGCTATGATTTTGTTCGACATATTACCAACAGAGCGCCCTCGCTTGGATTGCTTTATCTTGCTGCTTCGGTTCGGGAACATGGATATCAGGCGGCTATTATCGAGAGTGATATTGAAAATTTGGATCCTGACCAGGTTGCCCAACGTTTAATCGAAGAAAAACCGGCTTTTATCGGAATTACGCTTTTTACTGTTGGGGTATGGCAAGCTGCACAAATCGCCAGAAAGGTCAAAAAACAACTTCCTAACACCATTATCATTGTCGGTGGTCCGCATATTTCATCAATGAGTATGGAAACCATGCAGCGTTTTACTGAATTTGATATTGCCGTTATTCATGAAGGTGAACATGTTTTACCGGAATTATTGGCACATCTGCAATCTGGTAAAGTGCTGGAAGCTGTCAACGGAATTATTTATCGTCACGATGGCGAACTAAAACGAACACCACCGGCGCCATCCATAACAGATCTGGACGGCTTGCCCATGCCAGCCTGGGATTTATTACCTAATTTCCCTGATACTTATCTACCTGCCATTTATGATTATCCCCAAGGCCCGGTTGCTACCCTGGTCGCTTCGAGGGGTTGTCCGTTTCTGTGTAAATTTTGTGACACCTCAACATTTGGCGCAAAAGTTCGGGCTAATTCGCCGCAAGTGGTATTTAACATGATGAAACACCTTCATGTTAATCACGGCATTCGTCATATTCAGTTTGTTGATGATCTTTTTCTGGCCAGCAAAATCAGAACCCTGGCTCTTTGTGATCTGATTATTGAAAACAAGCTGAAAATGACTTGGAGCTGTACCGCCCGGGTGGATACTGTCAAGCCTGACGTTGTCAAGCGTATGAAACAGGCAGGCTGTTGGGAAATCAGTTTTGGTTTGGAAACCGGCTCCAACGAATTGCTGCAAAAAATGGATAAAGCAGCCCGTGTAGAAATGTCAGAACAAGCGGTAAAATGGACGGCTGAGGCGGGTATTCGCTGCAAAGGATTATTTATGCTGGGTTACCCGGGGGAAACAACAGAAACGATACAACAAACCAAAGCTTTTACGCGCCGCATCCCGATGACGACAATGAATCTGACCAAGTTTACACCATATCCAGGCTCCCCCGTCTACCGGGAAATCTATGGAACTAACATTCGGGATGATCATTGGGAAAAAATGAATGGCATGAATTTTCTCTGGTCGCCGGAGGGCATCAGTACCCAGGAACTCGACAAGGAATATCAAAATATTCTGAAAAGCTTTTACAAACAACACAGGGTCATGCATAAATATGTGGTGATGAGCCTGACTAATCCAACCCATCTTATTCGTTTAAGTCGTTTCGTCGCTGGATTTGTAAAGGCCAAGATAAGGAGTTACTTTGATGGACGAAAAGGTGTTTTGATTGAAGAAGAAAATCATTTATAACAAACCCAGCTCTATAATTTAATAAATAAATCCTTATCCTGACCTTGTGCGCCATTCAAAAAATCACTTTTATTTCTTTCTAATAAATCAGCCTTAATCAAATCTGATGCCGGGCTAAACCTTACTCCCGATTTTCTGTTTAGCAAAGACTACACGACAAATAAGCAGTAATTCTTTAATTACACCCGTTATTAACAACCCCTCACTTGCGCCCAAGTAAAAAATCAGTTGCTGGTCAAATTTTCTGCATTTTCGACGCATACCTCCTTAAAAACCGCTTAAAACGTCTAAAAAATAACCAATTAGTTTAATTATAATTTAAGGCAACTAACGTATTTTGAGTTTTGAAAGCCTCTTTTTGCCAGGTGACTTTCATCTGAATCCGTGATTTCAGGTTTCAGATATAACAAAAAAACAATTCGAAAAAACCGAGGGGATTGATATGAACAATATATTCACCAAACAATGGCTGAGCAGATGGTTTCTGATCATCATCGCCAGCCTGACATTTAATCATTTAGCTCTTGCCGATGATGACGAAAATGAAAAAAAACAACCGACAAAAATAACCATAAAAGATGCAAAGTACGATGCTAAAAAACACCGGCTTAAAGTAAAAATAAAATTAAAGGGTGAAAAGCCTTATCAAATTAGAGTATTTGATGCTGACAGCGGAAACTTACTCTATAGCAAAAAGACCAAGAAAAAGTCTTTGGAAATCAAAATAAAAAACTTAAAAAATCATGCAGTACCATGCTCTGTCAGGGTTCAGACAGGAGAAGTCAGCCGAGTAAAAAAAGTTAAACATGCTCCAGAAAACTGTAGCAATAGCACTGAATCTGAAGACCACGAAGTTGATAATACTATCAGTAAAATCAAAATTGATGATGCAAAATATGAAGATGATCGACTCACCGTTAAAGGTGAATTTAAAGGGGGAACGCCAAAAAATGTGAAACTTTTCGACGATTTGACGGGACAGTTACTCTCTGAAAAAAGTCCAGACGAAGATCATTTTAAATTTAAACTTTATGGATTAACGGCTATACCTTGTCGCATTAAAGTTTTAGCGGATCAAATCTCTGCAACTAAAGATGTCGAACATGCACCAGATGATTGCTCGACCACAACTCCACCGCCTCCACCCCCGCCGACTGGCAACCAGCCCCCAATTTGTTCAATCACTAATCCAACCAGCAATACCGTGACAATCAAGCTTGGTGATTCAATTAATTTCAGCGGACAAGCCAGTGATCCTGACGGTGACAAACTAACTTTTGAATGGGATTTTAATGGCGGGGCAGATTTTCGGCCTACAATATTAAACCCGGGCAACATTAAATTTGATGTAAACAATGGTAGCTTTTTGGTTCATTTTATTGTGACTGATGACCAGAGAGCTCGTTGTACCGACAGCATGACTGTGATTGTTGGCACAGACGTTCCACCTAACACCGGCGGCATGGTTCCACAACAACCTGCCCCAGGCACTGCTACTGCAGGTGATGGCAACCATGTGGTATTACCAGCCAATGACTTGGGTATGCACTGTGCAGACCTGGGTTCTTATCCACTTGAAATCTTACCTCCTTTCAATACCGTAAATGCTCATGTCATCAAAAAAGGGACAACCGGCGGCAACAAGCCTATAATTTTGGATGCGAGTTCAGTTAAATTACGATATTCTGCGGCATCTAATCCTAATGACCCGGTTGGTCCAGACTCAATCAATTCTACAAGTCATAATTTTCCTCTTGGCAGCCAACTAGCCGATGCCACGATCAGAAAATCAGATTTTTGGGATGACTTTAAAAACTCTGGTCAAACTATTGCTTCTCTGTTATTTCCAGGATTAAATCCGGTTGTTGATGAGGGCTTGCTGACCCTTGACAATGTTGATCAAGGACACGGACGCTATATGCCAGGAATTGCAAACCCTTATGTTGCAAATGATCCACAAGACTTCAGTAAATTTATTCCTGAATTCGGTTGGCATACAGCACAAGGTATTCCTCTCACAAATATTGATGATAAAGGCCGTTTAAATTCCTATCCACTTATGCGAATTCAGGCTGTTGATAATGCTAGTGGTCAGGTTGTTGCAACGACTGATGTTGTAACACCGGTATCTGCAGAAGTTGATTGCAGGGATTGTCATACGGCAGGTAAAGTTGGTGCAAATTCAAATGTCCGCAATAATGGCCCTGCATTTATTGCCCCTGCATCCAGTGATCGTCTAGATGTGGAACTGGCAGCAAAGAAAAATATTCTGATGTTGCACGATTTCAAACACGGCACTGATTTTATAGCTCAGGATAAGCCTGTGTTATGTGCTAGCTGCCATCGATCAAATGCTTTAGCTAGTGTCGGTGGTCCAGGTGGCGATCCAACTGTTAATAGCATGTCAAAAGTCATGCACGGATTCCACGGTCGTTTACAAACTGACTCTTCTGGAAACCTCTCGCGTGATTTCCAGGGAGAGCCAATTCTGGTCGATCCACAAAATCTTGCTGGTACGACTTCACTAATCCCATTCGGTCCCGATGTTCCTATGGAACAGAACTGCTTTCAGTGTCATCCGGGTAAAATCACTCAATGTTTCCGAGGCGTGATGTTCACAGCCGGTCAAAAATGCGATAGTTGTCATGGCGACTTACTTGCGCTTGGTGGAGAGTTCACAAGACAAGATGGCTCAGTCCGCGAACCTTGGGTAGATGAGCCACAATGTGAGTCCTGCCATACTGGTATTGGCAGCGACCCTGTTGGTAATATTGCTTATGACCCAAATGATCCAGCAGCTGAACCTTTACCAGCTAAAACCCCTAAATTTGCTGTTAATGACAACACTCTATATCGTAATAGTCTTGATGGTCATGCAAATCTGGGTTGTGAATCCTGCCACGGCAGTCCACATGCGATTTGGCCAAATAGGGATCCAAATGCTAATGACAATGTTACAGCCAAGCAACTTCAGGGACATACTGGCACAATTCTGGAATGTACAACCTGCCATGAACCAAACAGCTTTCCTAATGGAACGTTAGATGGTCCGCATGGTATGCATCCAGTCAATGATCCAAATTGGAATGAAGAAGATGGTCATGGTAAATTTGCCGAAAACAGAGCCAATGGCGATCAATGTGCTGCCTGTCATGGAGCAGATCACTTAGGAACGCGATTAGCAAAAGTACCAGTTGACCGGGTACTTAAAGACCCCAAAGGCAAGGTGTTGGCAACACTTAAAGCAGGAGATGAAGTTGCCTGTAATCTTTGTCACAGCCTAAGTAAGAGCTTTGATGATTAGGTATACTGTTTACGCTGAAAAATGCACTTTTGACGTTATGTAACATACTGAATGTAAATTAATTATTATGAATGTAGCGAGGTATTTTTGACCGTAAATAGCATAGATATTTGTCGAGTTGTGAGATTAGAATACGGCTGTTATTCACATTGCCAATATTAATCATCTCCAGTTCGGCAATTTCTAACAACATTAATAATTTTCAAGAAAAGCCGCTAAATACATCAATTATGTATTAGCGGCTTTAGTTTTTTACAACTACCGCGACACCCTACTAAGCGACAGTAGTAGCTAGTCTTGCGGTGGCATTTCAGGGAATTTTGGCAAACCTTCCGCCATAACATCCCATACTGTTGAATGACTCGTGTATATATCCATTTGTGGCTCATAGTCTGAGAGGTTCTCAAGAGAACCAGCCCGAATAGCCAGCATATCTGGCATGACTTCTGGGATTCCAAACATTTGCGAACCACAAGTTGGACAAAATCCACGCTTAACCATTTTTCCGCTACTACCTTTACTTTCAAAGTATTTAACTTCGCCTGAGATCGAAACACTATCTTCCGGGAAGAACATGGCTGTTGCATAACCACTGCCAGAGGTTTTTTTACAATCGTTACAATGACAGTTTCCTGAAAAAACTGGTGGAATGGAACACGTATATGACACGGCACCGCAAAGACATTTTCCTGATATAGACATAGAGTAATCTCCTAATAAATTGAGAAGGCTGTAGAACAAGTCCGCCCTGATAATCAAAAAACGATTCACGTAATACTGGCACTTGCTTCTATGGAATCAAGAACTATAACATACGGTGAGTTTCCTATTTTACCTGCTTGTATTTGTTGCTTTGAGTCAATCACGTTCCGTGACTGTCATAAAATGGCATAAATCTGCGAGGAGAATTTCAAACTCTAGTGGCTTTATTCATGCGTACTTCACCTAATTTTCATGACACAGCACACAATAATATTTTTTAACTGATTTCACACCATGAAGATTCTGGCTGTGAATTCCTTGTCGTGAAGAGTCTACATTTCATAACCAAAGCAATCAAATTCTAAATTCGTAACTATTCAGCGTATTTATAGTTTCAATATCAGAAACTTCTTCCAGAAGACGCCGTCAATACGTTCGTGTAGGCGTGGTTGTATCATCCATGACACATACACTTCTTCCATAAATCACTGATATTGAGTGATTTTAGATAAATGACATTTTTTCAATGTCTTGTCAGGAAATTTTTGGTTAAAACTCGCCATAAGCTCATTAGTTTTCTGGTCATCGGCCTTCCAGATTATTCGGGAAAAAATATGATTTTTGACCATGGCGTGTTTTCTAATTTTTGCATCTACCCCAAGTTTCTCCAGTGCTTCCTGAGCATGAATCGCTTGGTTTGCGGTATCATAAAAGCCAAGGGAAATAGCTCCTTTCATATCGCCAAAACGGAATAACCACAAATCTCTCACCCCTTTAGCCTCAAGAATAGCGACATTCTCTTCAGCTTTGGCCAAAGTTTCTGGGGCTGGATAAAACAACAAATAACCATCAACCACTTCGACATCCTTGAATTGGAACGCTATATTCTCAGCCTTGATCTGATTTTGTTTATCCCAGTCCAGAATCTCATGCTTGTTTTCGAAAGGCCCAGCCTCGAAACAAACTAACCCGCTGGTATCATTGCCTGAAGGAGGCTGCATATCAGAACGATGGGTTCGTTGTTGCGGTTTTTCCAGTGATTCAACTTCTTTTAGCAAAAAAATTTTTTGATCACTCTGGCTCACATCTTCGGCTACTGGGTCTATTAATGGTTTTAATGCCTCGGTACGCCAATGCCAAAAATAAAAAATGATATTAGTCAGTAACACCAAGAAAAACAAATATCGCATATCAGTTTGGCTAAGGTTCCTCTGAAGAATGACTGCTCACTAATGCCAGTCCGGAGAGCACCAAATCAGACTTAACCATAGCCTCTATTGTCAGTTGTCTAGCGATTTTTTTTGCGTCGCCGCCTGTTAAAATCAACTGAAAACCCGGTTTTTTCAACATAACGTGTTCAATTAAACCAGCAATTGAGAATAAAGCACCTGTGTAAATCGCTGCTTCAGTATTATCAGCTAATTTTGCAGGGTATTCATGATCAAAAAATTCAAGTTCCGCCGTTCCTTGTGCCAGTGCTTTCTTCATTAAGCTTAATCCCGGTGTAATCAGCCCCCCCAAATGTCTTCCATCCTGGTTTAATAAATCAATGGTAATCGCTGTTCCACAATCAACAATACAAACTGAAAATGGATAATAATTGCGTGCAGCGACCAACGCCAACCAGCGATCTACACCTAATTTCTCAGGGGTTTGATAACCGTTTCTAACCCCATAGCCTTCTGCTAACGATTGGGGCTTGAATATCTTGATACCCGGCCAAAGCTGAGATACAACAATCTGCACCTGATTTAAAATTAAGCTGTCATTGACATTAGCGATCGCGACACAACCAGGCTGGCTTATGTTCTGCCATCTGGAAAATAATTGTTTTGTAATATTAGGATCATAACTAACGGGCTGACCTTCCCTAAGATCAGTATTTTCATGCAAAGCCCATTTTAAACGACTATTGCCTATGTCAATTAATAGATTCATCCCCGGCGACTAAAACTAACTTCTCCTGAAGCAAATGTTCTGGATATGCCATTTGAATCTTCCATGAGCAACAAGCCTTGTGTATCGATACCCAAGACTTTTCCAGAAAATTGCTGCTGCCCAATATAAAGCATTGCCTGTTTGTTTTTTAAACAATCGTAGCGACACCACTCTTCAAAATAAGCGTCAAAATTCAAGTTTTCATAAGTTGAAATAACGGCAACCAGTTCATTTATTAGCAGTGCTGTCAGATCGTTTCTTGATATCTGTTTGTCTTGAAGAATTTGTTGCAAATCAACCCATTCCTGGCTAATATTCTGCGCTGAATTTTTCGGCAAAAACATATTCAGTCCCAAACCGATCACTGCAGTACAAGGACCATCAACCTCACCACTTACTTCTACCAAAATACCTGCGAGTTTTTTTCCTTGCCAATAAATATCATTTGGCCACTTCAAACCAATTTCCTGAATGTTAATCTGACGCAAAACCCTGATGACAGCAATCCCTACAACCAGGCTTAAGGCAGATATAGCTGCCGGGCTACTGGAAAAATGCCATAGGATCGAAAGATATATATTACTGCCAAAAGGCGATACCCATTCTCTTCCCCGCCGCCCTCTGCCAGCACGTTGATATTCTGCAATACAAATAGCGCCGGAGCTATTTCGTCGGCCCGCCTCTGACATTAAATAGCTATTGGTCGAATCAATTTGGTCGAAAATATCAAGCTGACTGATGTTTTTTTCTACCTCGGGACGCAAGGCTTCTAGAATTTTTTGTGCATCAAGCAATTCCAAAGTTTGATTTAAACGATACCCCTTACCGCTCAAGGCATAACATTCAAGCCCTAACTCTGACAAACCACGAATATGTTTCCAGATCGCAGACCGGCTGATGCCAACTTGCTCGGCCAATTCGGTTCCTGAATGAAATTGGCCATCCGCAAGAATTTCCAGAATTTTTTTTGTAGTGTTGGAAATAGCCATTGTTATAAACTTCCAAATGAAGCAAAACAATCAGAGAATCTTTGCTTGAAAATAAAATTCTCTAGCGAGAATAAAGTTTGACTTGAAAATGAATGATAAGACAAGCGCCTTATTTGGCGCTTAAATGGAATGAAGCAGATTGTCAGGTGTTGTTTTTCAGGATTCTTTTTGCCCTCTGATTTGTTGCATTTGTCTTTTAACAACATGTTTGATAATTAATTCTCGATCCTGTTCTTTCATATTGACATAATCCAGACCAACAATATATGGATATTCTTTGTCGTCTGCATGATTCATTTTTCGGTAAATCACTTTACCATAAGTAATGACAATTGCCATACTGGAAGTTAATAACATTTTAATTTCCAGGAAATCGCCTGCATTTAAAGCTTCTTGACATGCAAAAGCCAAACCCGTTGCGCTGATATTGACTTCACGCGTATTTTCGGCAGAAAAGTCGGTCTCCTGCAATAAAACCGCCCTGGCAATGAGTTCTATTTTATCATCCATGAGTTTCAAATAGTCAGCAATATCAGAATCATTTTTTTCCAATCTGCGTAGAATTAATTGAGATTCCTGACTCAAGGCATCCATTGCAGCAGCCAATGAAAAATTCCCTAAGATATTGTCTTCAACATGACTGATTTCTGATACCTGTTGTGAATCGACTTTTTTGTAAGTCAGATTCACCTCATCATCAATCCGAAAAAAACGCCTTCTATCCTCACCTCTGACAGGCTGGGTATTTTGAGTTGTCACTTTGTCTCCTGTTAGTGTTTGGCCTTACTCTCAATGATATCTTTCACTAGATCCTGGTTTTCCTGATCAGTTGGGTCATCCTGGGCAATAATTACTTCCACACGTCTGTTTTTTGCCCGATTTGCTGCAGAATTATTGGGAACTAAGGGTCTGGTTTCCGCATAACCTTCAATAATCAGCCGGTTTTGATCAATACCTTTGTGCCTCAAGATATGATGGGCCACCGTAACAGCCCTGGAAGCTGATAATTCCCAATTGGAACGATACCAGTCCGTGTTGATTGGAATATCATCAGTATGTCCTGCAATAATAATTTTACCTTTGGCATTTTTGACTGATTCGGTGATTTTATCCATCACCGGCTCAAAACCTGACTTAAGTATGGCGCTTCCTGAAGAAAATGAACCTTTTTCCTGAATTCTTAAAATGATCTTCAAGCCATCGGTTTCAACAGTTACCAAGCCTTTATCAATTTCATTCCTTAATGCCTCCTTGATTTTTTCCGCCTGATCTTCAACTTTTTCCACCATGATTTCCATCAATTGCTGTTTGACCTGCTCCATGTTTTCAGCATCGACATCCAGCGTATCTGACTGTTTATTGGTGCTCTGTTTGATTTGTTCCAAAGGTGTCGGGTTTGTCTGGGCGGGCGAAAAATGCTGGGCAATAATGCTGGTTCCCATCGGAGGCTCAGTAGCAGGTATATCTCTTTGCACGCCAAAGGCATTTTCTAACGAAATTGCCATTTTTTTAAATTTAGCTGCATCCATTGTGGCAAAAGAAAGCAACAAAACGAAGAAACACATCAGTAAAGACATCAAATCGGCAAATGTTGCCAGCCATAAAGGTGCACCAGCAGGGGGACATTTGGGACAATCAGACATTCTATTTACCTATTCTCCATCTTCAGTTTTGCGTTTTTTCTCGGAAACGTAAGAATTTAGCAAAGCTTCCAGCACCTTGGGATTCATACCTTCCTGAATACCGGTGATGGTATCCAGAATCAACTCTTTATTGGCTCTTTCGTAAATCAACACCGAAGCCAGCTTGTCTACAATCGGCAAGGCGAAGCAGTTGGCTACCATCGCACCGTATAAGGTTGTTAAAAGCGCTACCGCCATTGCCGGGCCAATACTTGCCGGGTCAGACATATTGGCCAGCATTTGTACCAGACCGACCAATGTCCCAATCATTCCCATTGCCGGCGCAAGATCGCCTACGCCTTTCCACATATCCTGTCCAACTTCATGGCGACTGATCAGTTGATTGATCTCCTTACTTAGCATTTTTTGCACAAATGCCGGCTCATGACCATCGACACAGAGGGTAATTCCCTTCTTCATAAAAGGATTGCTGATTTCTTCACCTTCCAATGCCAGCAATCCGTTTTTTCTAGCCACATCGGCCAAACGAACTGCCTCTTCGATCAATTCATTTGGGTCTTCTTTCTTGTTCAGAAAAGCCTTGCCTAAAACTCCAAAGGAACGTAAAAAATCAGATAGCGGAATACGCATTAAGGTGACGCCGAATGTTCCGCCTATCACAATCAATAGCGATGGAACATTAACAAACAGCATCACATCGCCGCCAGTCGCTATTGCGGCAACAATAATCCCCACGCCAAGCAGGAATCCAACCAGAGAAGCTATATCCACCTAAAAACCTCTATCTTATCCAAATAAATGACCCGTATTTTTTCAGCACCTCTATGAAATTTCCTGTCATTTTCTAACTGCTAAAAAAATTAATCTTCCAAGTAAAGCTTAGTTTACTTTTTAAAAAATCAAAGCCTGAGAAACTAAAAATACAAAATTTCAGTGAAATGGCGCTCAAACGTGTCATTTAACTTAGTTTATTCCTTAAACCTGAATCATTAACATTTATTATTTTTACAAAACAAAGACTTATAATCTGGCACAAGAAATGCTTCTTATACAATGAACCTGCTCGCTGGATTGACAGGAAAAAACAATCTTTACCAACATCAATAATGAGGAGATTTTTAATGATTACCAACAAGATTCCAATTCTAGGTGTATTGGCACTAAACTTTTGTTTCTATGCCCCCGCTAACGCTGGTACGATAGTGCCATGTGGCAAGGCTACCTGTTCATCAGCTTTCACGATCAAAGCAGATGGCAAAAACATTGGTGGCGGAGAGTTTCTTTATGATGCAAAAACTGGCGATATTGCACTAAGTAAAGAAAAGATTATTGGCAGCGGAGTTGCTAATGACTTTGGCGGCATCACATGGAGCCTGGATAATGGCGAAAAGGTCATGGTTAATTCAATCAGTGGTAATGCTGATCCAGTGCTTTTTTTCAACCTGGGTGCTGAAACAACTTCAAGCGCAAGCAATTATTCTTTTATTTTTGACTTGCCTATTGCTCTTAGCGACCCTATTGAAACCAAATCCAGCGTTTCCTATTCATTAACTTCAAAAACCAGTGCTGGCGCCCAAATTCAGGGACTAGGCGGTAACAAAGTCGTACAATCATGGGATATTGATACTTCAGTTGGGGGACTCGGCAGCCTGAATAAAAATGTTGATGTTGGAGACACACATTTTCATTTGGGCGGACCTTCAACCAGCAGCTCCCCTGTCTACACAGATACTGATTCAATCATAGGCGACCTGGCTTACGATCAAATGGGTATCGAAGTCTCATTTAATCTTAGTGCAGACAGCATTGTTAGTATGACTGGATTTGTTCAACAAACTCCTGTGCCTGTTCCTGCGGCTGGTTGGTTAATGATTACAGGCATTGGCTTTCTAACAGCCCGTAAAAAGTTTAGTTTAGTTTAGTTTTATTTTTTTCATTCGTAGTTCACCTTTCGATTCGCTCTGGACATGATTTAAACCTTAATTTCTTACCCGAAGTTAATATTGTGTACAGAGCACTTTTTTTTAAAAAAACATCCTTACAAACATCAAGTAGACAAAATTAAGGACAAACACTAACCTTATTGACTGATTCAAGTAATAATTGTTGAAATTGATCTTTTTTCATAGGCCGATAAAGGAAGTAACCCTGACCGATATTACACCCTTCCTCTTTCAAAAAATCATACTGCCACTGATTTTCAATCCCTTCCGCAACTACTTTGATATTCATTCCATGAGCCATGGCAATAATAGCCTTAACAATTCCAACCTGGCCATCGTTTTCCATATTTGACACAAATGACCGATCGATTTTTACTGTATCAACCGGAAATCGATGTAAATAGCTGAGCGATGAATAACCCGTACCAAAATCATCAATTGACAAGCTGATGTTGTAGGTAGCCAGTGTCTTCAGTTTTTTCAGATTGGTTTCAACATTATTCATCATGACAGTTTCAGTTAATTCAAACTCAAGATGCTTGTTGAGCTTGGAATCTGGAAATTGCTGTCTTACTTTCTCTAAAATATCAGTCTGATGAAATTGTAACGAGCTGATATTCAATGCCAATTTGAAATTTTCCTGGATCAGTCCTTGCTGTTTCCATGTTTTCAAATATTGACTGATTTGTGTAAATAACCAATCGCCTATTACTAAAATTTGACCGGTTTCTTCTGCCAAAGGAATAAATTCTGCTGGCGAAATTTCTCCTTTTGTTCGATGCCGCCAGCGCATTAACGCCTCTGCACCGATTAAACAACCTCTCTGTAAACAAACTTGCGGCTGAAATACAAGATACAATTCGTCATTGGAAATGGCATTTCTTAGATCTGATTCCAGGGTAAGCCGATACAATGATCGCTCATTCATGGCCTTGGTGTAATACTGGAAATTATTTTTACCATTCGTTTTTGCGCTATACATTGCAGTATCCGCATTTTTTAGCAAAGTCTGAATACTGTCACCATCATTTGGTGAAATTGCAATGCCAATACTAAAAGTTACATAAACCTCATGACCATCCAGGTTAAAAGGCTTTTCAAGCGCTTTTAATAATCGCCCTGCAACACTGGCGGCAACTTCTTCATTAGGAATGTCCGCTAAAAAAACCGTAAATTCATCACCACCCAAACGTCCAAGGTCGAAACGATTAAAATCAATCGAACTGGCGCTAAAAACCCGATCAGGCAGAATATTGCCAATCATTCTGAGATTATCGGTTTTATAACACTTGTCCTGCTCGGCTGTCCTGATACAATTCCTTAATCTTTCGGCAATATCACACAACAATAAATCGCCAAAATTATGCCCTAGAGAATCATTAACCCGCTTAAAATCATCCAGATCAATAAATAATAATGCGGATAATAATTGATATTGCTTGTTGGTTTCCAAAACCTTATCCAGAACCATCAAGAATGATTCACGATTCATTAGGCCAGTCAAGGAATCAAAATATGCCAGTGCTCTGACTTGATTTTCGGTATTGCGCCGTTCCGTAATATCCTGCAATGTGCCGATGCAATCAACCACCTCGTTGACATCATTTTTTATGACATTACCCATATGGGAGATAATTTTCGTGCCCCCATCCCCAGTTAGGATTTCATGTTCAATTTCAAAATTGACATGGTTGTTGACGCAATTTACGATTGCTTCTCTGACAATATCCGTGTCCTGCGCAGGAACATGCCTGAGGAAATCTTGTACTGTAAAACTTGTTCTGGATTGTTTATAAATATTGAGCAAATCATAAACAGTATTTGACCAATTAAATGACTCATTGACCAGGTGGTAATCCCAATTGGCAATTTTGGCAATTTTTTGTGCTTTGGTCAGCCTTTCCTCACTAGATATCAAGGACAAGTTGATTTCATAGGCGCGCAATAAATACTTAATTCGATAGATCAGAATGGTCCAGTTTATCGGTTTTCTGGAAAAATCTGTAGCGCCAGCCTGGAATGCACTTTCAATGGATTGATATTCATCTGTTCCTGCAACAAATACAATGGGTTTGTCTTTACGCGTAATGTTTTGCCGTAGATATTTACAAACATCAATACCGCCCATATCGGGCAAATCGTAATCTAATAATACTAGATCAGGCATACATTCAAGATCCTTGGTGATGCCTTCATTCCCAGTTTCAGCAGTAAAAACTTGATAGCCGTACTGCGACAATTTTTTTTCTGCAATCAAACATAGCGTTGGATCATCATCAATAACCAAAATTTTATAAATTTTATCCATTTTCTTCGCAACTCGCTTCATCCATTAATAGGTTGTCATAAGCCTTTACAACATATTGGTATTCCTGGTTAATTGTCTGCCACAATGTTTGCGCCTCCAGAAATTCTTTATGGGATGCGGCATTTTCAAGTTCTTTGAACAACCCGGATAATTTTTTGGCTGCAACATTCATGCTGCTGGACTTTAATTGATGGGCGCACTTAGCAATAATGTCACATGATTTTTTTGCCAAGGCCATCTCTATTTGTTGAAAAACCTGTTCGGCATTTTCAAAGAAGGTGGCACTGATCTGACGAATGAATTGTTTTGAATTATCTTCGTCCATAGCCATTAGCTCTTCAATCATGTTTTCATCCAAAACATCTTCGTTCGACAATTCATTTTCGCTGTAAATTTCTTGCTGAATACCATCGACTGCCAGCCATTGTTCCATAACATCCAACAATTGTTTTTTCTTGAATGGCTTACTTAGAAAATCATCCATACCTGCTGCAAGGCATGCTTCTTTATCTTCCTTAAAGGCATTAGCCGTTAAAGCTATAATTGGAATATGTCTGCCACTTTGTTTTTCCAGTTCGCGAATCTCCCTGCTCGCCGTAAAGCCATCCATAACGGGCATTTGGCAATCCATCAAAATTAAATCCAATTCATTGGTCTTGTAAACATCAACAGCAATTTGTCCATTAGAAGCTGCGTGTATTTTAAAACCAGTCTGTTTGAGCATGGTCTGGGCCATTAACATATTGACCGGATTATCTTCAACAATTAACACGCTGGTCTGGCCAGCAATTTCACTAAAAACAATATCCGACAAATCTGCATTAATTAATCGATTAAGCTGTTCAACCATGTGCAGATTGTCATGACTGATTTGAATAAATGCCATATTTGTCAGTTGCTTTAGCTCTTCATTCCCGGCTTTGTCTTCTATGCAATAGGCTGCAATGGTTTTTTGATCGTTATTAGTTTTCTGTTGCTGCCAATAAATCGCTTGCTCAATACTGGCATGGCTGAAAAGCAACAGAGTATATTTTTTTATTAAATCCGGTTGTTGCAGTAAAGATTTTGCAGTCGCGGGAAGAATCACTTCGACCTGGTAGTCGAGTTGTTTTAGTTGCAAAGCAAATGCTGATTCCGGTTGATCATCAAACAATGCAATTAAAGGAGATTCAACCGGTCTTTGTTGAGATTCAGGTGCAGTAATTGTCAGTGGCAATTTTAGAACAAATTCTGTTCCCAATCCTTCTATGCTTTGAAAACAAATCTCACCACCCAATAAGGTCACCATTTTTTTTACGATCGCCAAACCCAATCCAGTGCCACCGTATTTTCGGGTGTTTGATGCATCTGCCTGAGTAAATGGCTCGAATAATGCTGCTTGCTTTTCTTTGGAAATTCCGATTCCGGTATCCTTGACAGTAATAACAAGCTGGCAGACATCATGCCCAGTCTTTTGGGTTTTTACTGTTAGTGAAACAGCGCCACGTTCGGTAAATTTGATGGAATTATTTAACAAGTTATGTAAAATTTGCCGGATTTTCTGCTCATCACCATACAAAAAATGCGGCAAATCGGTATCGACCTGATGATCTAATAATAAGGACTTACTGCTACTGGCATGACGGTTACTAGACAGGACCGTGTTCAATAAATCATAAACATCAAACCAAACCAGATCTACTTCCATTTTGCCTGCTTCAATTTTTGAAAAATCAAGAATATCGTTAATTTGACTTAATAAGGAATTTCCTGATTGATTAATAATATTAACGTAGTCACTTTGTTGTTGATCAAGATGTGATTCTTTCAGTAAATCCGAATAACCAATGATTGCATTCAGTGGCGTACGGATCTCATGACTCATAACTGATAAAAATTCGGATTTTGCCTGGCTGGCTTTTTGAGCCTGATCAGCTAGCATTAATGCCTTATTTTTTGATTCGACCAAATCTCTGGTTCGTTCTTCCACCAATTCTTCCAGATTTTCCTTTTGATGCCGCAAGGCATTATTCCAATGCTGAATTTTGTCCAGCATATTATTGAATGCCTGCCCCAAACGACCAATTTCATCCGATGATTGAATGGTTGCACGTTTCTCATATTTTCCTGATTTTCGAACATCCTCGCTAATGGCCAATAATTCCAGAATCGGATCACTGAATTTTTTGGCAAACCGCTCCATAACCAGAAAAATCAACCAGGAAGCTATTAACAAACCACATATTGCAATGGCCAATTCCCTACCCAGACGTTGATAAATATCATGCAAGCTAATGACCAACACCATCTTGCCCCAGTTAACATCGTCTAGAACCAATGGTTTGCAAACACTGAGATAAGTCAATGAAAATTGATGATCTTGACAAAGACCGGATTGGGTTATTTCATTTTCAGGTATTTGCCAGTCGCCTTCACGTTGATAATATGCAAAAGGCTTTAGTTGATTAGGTTTTAACACAGCCGCATAAATAATATCCTTATGCGCTTTTAGCGTATCCAAAGTTTGCTGGGCATCTGATGGGTTATCAAATATCAGCGCGGGTGTAATTGCCAAGGTGGTAATTTCAGCCAATGCGTTAGCTTCATTGTTCAATACAGAGCGATTGGAAAGAAACGAATTTAGCATCAAAATGCTGCCAGAAATTAATAACATCAATAGAATACTTATGCTCAAGAGTATACGGAGTTTGTCTTTTATTGATGCGTTAGTAAAGCTGGTCATATTTTCATCACCTTATTCCATATTAGCTGGAAACTCAAAAATGGTGGCTAAATTTAATATCCTTGAGCTCACCACTAAACCAGTTTGTTGCACTGCCGACAAATTGATATTTAATTGCATTTTTCCTCCTTGCTGTTCCAAACTAACCATTCCTCCAGCTTTAAGAAATTCCACCCCTTCCCCGATTGTTAAAGCATTCTGACCCATAATAGATATTAAGGCTTGCCTGACCAGATTTTTTTTCAAGTCGCCAAAATAAATCACCTGGCAATGTTCCAATGGCCTAAGACGTGAACGATTTAGAAAGCGCACCTGTTTGCCATTGATGGTTTTAACGTTCAAATTGGAAAATGATGCCTGTACAACATTATTACCAATGACACACACATTCAAAATCGGATTTACCAAATCAGGCCATGTGGTAAACCGGGCAAGATTCAGTGTCAACGCTGCTAGAAGGGATTGTTTATCAACTGGTTTGGCATATAATGGTTTCAGTAAACCAAAACACAGTAACGCCCACAGAATCGCCGTTTTTTTGCTGTTAATGTTCAGCATTAATACTGGGCGTTATTGCCCGAATTGCCAGGTTATTTTTCCGTAGACGCCACGGTCAATTTCCGTCTGTGTTATTGAAGTTTCCTGAACATATTCCTGATGATGTTCAGCCAACAAATTCTGTCCAACCAATGACAACTCGATCCCTTCGACTGGCCGCCAAGCCAAGCGAATATCCAATGAAACATAGTCACCGATAATATCTTCGCCATTCAAATCAAATGCTGTGTTCTTATCAACATAGCGAAATAACACATCTAAATCGACATCATTTCTCGGAGATAACGTACTCCGTAAAGAAACTCGCTGTTGCGGACTTTCACCTATTTCAAGTTTGGCTTTATCGCTGCTGAAGTCAGTTTTCAATAAACTGTAGTTGACATCCCAACGCCACCAATCCAGCATTTGCCAAACTGCGGCAATTTCAAACCCATAAGTTTTCACTTTGTGGTTATTCGCAAGAAAATAGGGCTGTTCAATATAGGTGCCCTTAAAAACAACTGGCGCTAATTCTACCGATCTCAAATTACTATAGTCATTGTAAAAAGCCGTTAAATCAATCGACAAATTCTCAATAAAGGTGGTTCGGTAGCCTATTTCATAACTGATTACTTCTTCTGCTTCAAAAGCATTATTTGCATTAAACGACAAGGCTACAGGTGGCAAAAAATAGGGTGATACAGGCAAAGTCTGGGGTGGATTAACTAATTGTAATGATTTAGTATTATGCTCTAAGCGTGAAGGCGTTCTTACTGCTCTTGAAACAGCCCCCCATAAACGATGTTGATGGTGTGGCTTCCACATAATTTTGGCTGTAGGTTGTACTTCAAAGCCACTGTAATCGTTATGTTCAAATTTACTTCCCAGGGTTAACCATAAATAATCATCTATCAAGGTTATTTCATCCTGCACAAAAGCACTGAATAACTGATCTTTACGCTTGGCAGGCGAAACACTTGTTACTGCACCCGCCCCAAAATTGTCCATATTTAAACGATATCCAAGCCCCCAGATCACATCATTCCAGTCCAGGAAAGCAAAACGATGTTGAAAATCAAAATCCAGAGTATGCCGGTTCTCTTTTAAAAAGGCGGCATCCCTTTCATAAAAATCGTAAAAAAACTGGAAGGTGTAATCTGAAGTTAGAGAAAAGGTACGTTGATGTCGAAGCAAAAAATTACCTCCATATGAATCAATCGTTTCATCGAAATCTCTTCTATACGGCGGAGTTACCTGAAATTCGGTTGTTGCCTGATGAATATTACTTTGGAAAAAATCACCTTGAATGGTTAATGTATCCTTTAACGACAGTTGCGAATCCATTCTGAAACCTCCCTGAGTTTTATTCCAATTATCGCCCGCATTTTCTCCAGATGTAGAATGAAATTCATCCCGATTAAAACCTTGAAAATATGCACGTGCAGTCGTATTGGAATTAAATTTCCAGCCATATCGAAAAGCGCCAAAACCCTGTTCTTCAGTTCCACCGCCTGCACTCAACAGACCACCCTGAGTATCTTCTGAATGTTTGGTAATAATATTAATAACACCATTAACCGCATTAGCACCCCACAATGTGGCACCTGGGCCTCTAATAACTTCGATACGCTCAACATCTTCCAGCATGACATCCTGATTTTCCCAATAGACTCCGGCAAATGATCGCGTATACAAGCTTCGTCCATCAATCATAACCAGCAGTTTGTTAGCAAACCGACCATTAAAGCCTCTGGCAGTCACAGCCCATTTATTGGCATTGATACGAGCTACATCCAAACCCGGCGCTAATCTTAATGCTTCAGGAATGGAGGTAGCGCCAATTCGTTTAATATCATCTCCGGTAATAACGAAGATTGCGGCTGGGGAATCATTAAGAGATTTTGCTTTTTTAGCAGTGGAAATAACTTCAACATTCAAAAGGTCTTCAACGCTTAAGCTCATTAGCTCATCTGAATCGGCCATTGCATTGTGAGCGTGGCTAAAAAAAACCGCCAGAATGGTTAGAAACTGAATAATGAGTCGATTGTTTCCGTTCATGTCTTAAATTTAGAGAATTAACTATAAATTTAAGACTAGCAGTTTCTATAAAATTGGTAAGACTAATTTTATACGAAAGGAAGTTGGATCTTATTGATTGATATGGAAAATAAGTTCTTGTGTAAACAGCATTAACTTGAATTGTAAAATATTGACTCTTGATCAGTCGATATAAGTCACTGATTATTCAGAAAATGAAATTATTATAGGCAGGCTTGGGTATTCACTCCATTCAAAGTGGGACATTAAGGATCTGACCAATCTCAATCAGATCTGGATCCTTTAATTTATCTCTGTTTGCATTAAATAACATCATATATTTTTCACCAGAGCCATAAATCTTCTTTGCTATTTTATATAATGAGTCCCCCTTTAGCACTACAACGGTCTGCTGCCGTTGCGACTGTTTTTTTTCAATATTTTTGTCACTGTCATCATCCAGTGTTGTTCCACTCACTTCCGCATTAAGCGCCTTAATATAAGGATCATTTTGATCGCCTCGCGCCAAATTTTTACTGGTAGTCACTATATCATTGACAACTTTTTCAGCATATTCAGCTACCTCCGGTTGAATATTCAGTTCTTCTTTTCCCCTTAATTCAGCCATTGCCTGGCGAACAATACCATGAATCTCGTCAATTTTACGCCCTTCCTTAACTCCAGAAGAAATAACCTCGGCCAATTTTTTTTGTTTGTGCTTTTTACTGGTTTTACCGGTGAGAATAACTTCCAGCTGATCGCTTATTTTTTCGGCTAATTCATCAACAGGCTCATCAAGAACAACACCAGGTTCAGGTTCATTATCTGTCACAATAACTTGGGAAGGTTTCATTTTGGTTTTATTAGCCTCGTTACTCAAAGCCTCAATATAAGGATCCGGTGTATCCGCAATAACTGGCAGAGCGGCAAACAGAATCAAAAGTTTGATTAATGTTTTCATGACAAACCTCTTTGGTATCTCTTTAATTTAAGGAATAACCGTTGTTAAACCTAACAACTGCCAATCTTGCATGCCACCACGATACCAAAACAACTTGTTTTCCGGATATCCAATTTTAATAAGAGCCATGATTGCTCTGGTCGACTGTCCGCACCATAAACCATTACAATAAAGCATTAATTCACGGGCATTTTCGAAATTCCATTTACCGTCTTTGCTTTGCTTGCCTCCCAAGAGTTTGAGAATTCGAGCCGTATGTGGATTATCAGTTCCAGCTGTCAAAATAGGAAAAGGGATGTTTACAGAGCCGGGAATAGTGCCTTTTTCGTACCACTGAGGCAATCTGGCATCGACTAAAGCTCCCTTGCCTTTTTTAACTTGATTATCCAGAAAATCCAATAACTCCAACACTCCCACTGTCTGTACGTTATCTGTGAGCTTGATAGGATGGACACAAAACGGCGGACAAGGCCTGGATGTTTTAGCATAGCTGTTACTTAAACGATGTTCAGGATCCTGAATTCTCATGATTCTGACAATCTTGCCATTATGTCTGACATCAAGATAAGGAAGATCAGCAGTAATTTTTATCTTTATTTCGTCTTCAGCTTGAACTATCCATGAGCTAGTTAATATCAATAATGTAATTAATACTGTTTTCATTTTTGTTGCTCCTCTTTAGTCACTTCATCTTCTACAGCATTTTCAACGGCGTCCTGAATTGAATCCTGAACAACTTCATAAATCGCATCATTAAATTCATCAATACTCAGAGGCTGATCTGGTTGTTCATCTACGGATGGTATCACCTTAGTTGAAGCTGTTTCTTTATTCTCATCATCCGCAGCTTGCTGTTGTGAGGCTTCAGCTTGTCTATCCGACTGTTTTTCAGTGTCACTTTGCTGACAACCAGTAAGAACCCAAATCAACGGGATATATAACAATAGTTTTTTGAGGTATTTCATGAATACTGGTCCTCTATTTAATTTATCAATTTATGCCAAAAAGTAATATTAATGTTCAACTTTCTTCATCAGGAATTTTATTGATTTCCGTAACCGTTCAACTGCAATTGCCAAATCGCCAATCTCATCATTAGTAGCTACAACAATAGGATTTTCAATATCGCCCTTACTTAATTTTTCAACATCTTCCGAAAAAGCGATCAACGACCTTGGCATAAGACCTGAAATAAAGTAAGCAACAATAGCCCCCAAAAGCAACAACAATATCATTACCAACATTAATGTAGAACTAAACTTCTCTGATAACTGGAAAACAATATCTTTCGGTGCAGTAAGAAACAGTATTCCCAGCTGACGCTGATTATCGTTAATTTTAACAGCGGCATAACTCATTACTTCATTCGAAATATTCAAATGATTGATAGCGGAGGTACTTTTGATATCAGCCTTCGAAATATTTTTGTCCGAAAAAAAATCAGTCCTGGTATCCAGATTATTTTTTCCACTCCAGGCTTTTTTGGGGTCAGGATGAAAAAGATAATAGCCTTCTGAATCAACTAAAAATGCTTGCATTCCTTTAGGTAACTGAGAAGTAGTTTTTTGTAAAATTCTGTTCATGTCAACATTAAATACTAAAATACCCTGCGGATCATTTAGCTTGTCGAATATCGGAGCGGCATAATGAACTGTTGATTTGAAAGGTTTAACGATTTCGTTATCTTGTCGACTTAGTTCAAGCTCTGACATATACAAATCACCTTTTTGCAACCCGATTGTACGTTTAAAAAAAACCATCTCTCTTTGACTTTTCAACTCCGGGTCAGAAATATTTCTTATTTTTCCATCAATATTGACAAGACGAACAATTTCCATACCACCCGAGTCAACAAAACTGATTTGCAGATATTGCGGTTTATGCTTTAAAAATTTCTTGAAGCTTTGGCGTAAATTATTCAGCATTAATCTTTGTTTAACTGCGCTTCCTGATTGAAGTGCAGAAAAATATAAATTCAGCGCACTGGATTCACTCAGATAAAATAAATCATTATCGACTTGATCCAGGTAACCGTGAATTTCTGCAAGACTATGATTTAACCTAGCCTCTTGGGTTGTTAAACTCCCTTTATTTAATGCCCCACTTCCAAAAAATAATGAAAAAACGCCTAGTATCAAAGTTGGAACCAGTAAAAAAATTAATAAAACCAGAAGCAATTTATCCCTGATTTTTTTTGCTTTCATAAATTAAATTTCCTTTTTTCTTTTTTCAGTAATTCCTTGAGTAATTTATTGATAAATTGCTTAAACGTCCTTTTTTCGATAACAGTATCAAATTGTTCCGCTAAGATCTCGGATAATTCAGGAATATTGTCATAACTTTTAAGATACTTGGTTTCCCATTGAATAACCGCATCTTCCAAAACAAATTTTGCGGCGGGACCAAAATAATTTATCAATTCAGTTAATATTTGTTCAAAAGCATAATCAAGCGTTGGATCACCGCTATCCTCGATAGCCGGTTTAATTTCTACGTGGGTTTGTTTATTGGCATTAAGTGACAAATGCGCCCTGATTTTCGCTGATGCCGCTCGTATCCCCATATGAATCAAACTGAAATTTATTTTCTTATCAGTCAGTAAAAGCGCGATGTGAGAATCATACATTAAGTATGCGGCTAAATATTTGTCTTCAACCGAAAAATAGATTTCATCATGTGCTTTATCAATGGATTGCAAACTAGAAAATACCTGCTCTACCCTTCTTGCTGTCGATAAAATATCCCCTTTTGCCTCCGGAAAAGTGGAAAATATTCCGTTACTTTCATGATAGATGCATGAATGATGAACGCCTTTCAATCGATTCATGTTTTCAAGAACTTTCTCCATCATTTTTTCTAACATCTATCTTGTACTTTTTAGAATAGTAGTATTGCTTTGTTTAATAAGACAGCTGTTTGTAATCAAAGCCATTGGAGTTTATCTTCAATCTGCTGACTCAAAACCTGAATAGACTTCTGTTGTTTTGAAATAATCCCAAGGGATTTTTCCTGCTCTAAAAAAAGCGTCACATTTTCATCGCCAGGCGAACGCAACATAATCCGATGAATGCTTCCTCTATCCAGATCTGCTGTAATATCGGCAGCAATTGCCGTTAAAAACTTCAAAAATTCATTTAACTGCTCATCATCAATGGTTGAATGGAGTAATTCTTCGGAATCAAGCAAAGAAATCCCCCTTACACCTTCAACCTTCGCAATCTCGGCAAGCGCTTTTTTGTCAATCTCCAGACTCCTTTCTTGAGCAGCATCAGAAAATTCCTCCCTACTTTCAAATTTAAGTTTATCCAAAAACTTTCGTACAGAAAATTTCTTTAACTCGGCTTTCTGCGCACTATGGTTAATAAAATCAATTGGCAAACTGACGTCTTCATTTGCAATATCAAGTAGTTTGTATAACAAACCAAGAACTTGCTCCCCTTTTCTAGCATCCACGGCGTATACTTCGGCTTTAATTTCCATTTCATTAAGCCAGTTACGATAGGCTGCGATTGGTAATTCTTTATTAATATCGGTATGTGTTATGCCTAAAATCAAACGTGAACTGCCAATTAGCTTAGAAAAACGCTCAGTATAAAACTTCAAATCCCGAAAAGGATAATTCCGGGTATTATCCAATAACAAAATAATGCCATGCGCACCCTGTGAAAGGATATCCCACATAAAATCAAACCGCTCCTGACCGGGTGTCCCAAATACATTGATCGTGTCACCATTTTCAAGTTGCACAACATCATGATCCATTGCAACGGTAGTGGTTTTTTTTCGTTGTTTGGTCACTAAATCAGAATCAGAAACAACTGCATCCGTTAATGCTGCATCTCTTCCGGTCAAAGAATTAACGGCTGTTGTTTTTCCGGAACCTACTGGACCTGTAATAATAATTTTATAATTCATAACAATGACTTTATTTCTACGTCATAGAGCAAAACAACTTATCATATTTATGCGACATATGCTGTAAGCTATTACTGTCAAAACAGCTTTTCTTTATGTAATGCCAGCCATTGAATTGCAATGATAGGGATTGCAGATTCAATTTTCCCTTTTTCAATCATTTGATAGGCTTGTTCAAATTTTACTGATAAAACCCTGATATCTTCATGCTCTGCTTTCAATCCATGAATACCTCCAACATTAGTGGCATCAACCAAACCACAAAAAAGTGATATTTGTTCAGCAGAACCACCCGGAGTAGTATAAAACTCATTGATTTTAAACAATTTTCTTATTTTACAATTTGCCTCTTCCTCAGCTTCTCTTAATGCAACATTTTCTGCCGTTTCCCCGGGTTCAATGGCCCCAGCAACAATTTCTATTAACCAGGCACGCTCAACCTGTTCTAAAGCTCCCATCCGAAACTGCTCAATCAGAACAACTTCGTCTCTATCCGGATCGTATAAAAGTACAGCAACGCATTTGCCACGATGAAACAATTCTCTTGTGAGCACAGGGCTCCAGCCACCTTCAAATAGAGTATGTCTCAGACGGATTCTTTCCATACTAAAAAAACCCTGGTAGACAGATTCTCTACTGATTATTTCTATTTTTTTTTTCATAAATTATTTACATAGCTGATCTTATAAATAACCCCAGCATAATCATCTGAAACCAAAAGACTGCCATCAGGCAATTCCAGAATATCAACTGGACGCCCAATGACTTGATCATTTTTATCTAGCCAGCCTTCGGCAAAAACAGTCTCAGAAATAACTTTTCCTTGTTTAAACTTCAGTAAAGCAATTCTATATCCATGAGGTTTTGAACGATTCCAGGAGCCATGCTGGGCAACAAATAATTGCTGCTGATAAAGTTTGGGGAACTGCTTGCCACGATAAAAATGCATGCCAAGAGGTGCCAAATGTGCTTTGAACTTCCATTCCGGTCCCACAAACTGCTGACATTTCTTCAATTTGCCAAATTCAGGATCGGCGATTTCACTGCCATGACAATAGGGATAACCAAAATGCTGGCCCTTTTGTGTCCATTTATTTAGCTCATCCGGAGGCACATCATCGCCTAAATTATCCCGGCCATTTTCACTAAAATACAAATAATGTGTTTTTGGCTGCCAATCAAAACCGACGGTATTTCGAATACCGCGGGCTAAAATTTCCATCTTTTTGCCGTCAGGAGTTAGCCGCACCAGAGAAGTAAAGATTTTTGCATCGGGTTCGCAAATATTACAAGGCGCCCCAATGGCTGTATAAAGACGATTATCAGGTCCAAATTTAAGGTATTTCCAGCCATGATGCGTTTTATCAGGAAATTGATCATAAACGACAACAGGTGCTGGAGGATTTTTTAAATTTTGCTCAATATTGTCAAAACGGATGATGCGGTTAATTTCCGCGACGAACAAGCTGCCGTTTCGGTATGCAACGCCATTCGGAGAAAACAGGCCGGTTGCAATCAAATAACGCTGATCGGCTTTACCATCCCCGTCTACATCCTGTAACGCATAGACATCTCCCTTTTTTCTTGTGCCAACAAAAACCGTCCCCATTGTTCCTAAAGTCATGCTTCTGGCATCAGGAACATCATCAGCAAAAATACTAATCACAAATCCTTTCGGTAATTTAATTTTATTCTGTATTGATTGTGCTTGGACTGCTTTTAATGACGTGAAAATTAATAAAATAAACAAGCCAGACAGCTTTAGAAAATCATTGAATCGTTTTACATTGAGCATAATAATACCTCATTGATAAATACTCTAAACCTCCGTACCATTGAAATCAGAGATTCAAGTCACCATAATACAGATAATACTTTTTAGGGAGAAATAATCAATGCTTAGAATTTTACTTTTTCTGGCAACAAACTTTGCCATTATGGTTGTGATCGCCATCGTTTTTAATATTCTTGGGTTAAGCGGCATCCTTGATGAGCAAGGTGTAAACCTGAACCTGAATGCGCTACTGGTCATGTCGGCAGTCATTGGTATGAGCGGCTCTTTCATCTCGCTGCTAATGTCTAAATGGATGGCAAAACGCTCGATGGGCGTACAAATCATCGAGCGTCCCAGCAATCAAACCGAACAATGGCTGCTTAATACCGTATCCCGTCTAGCCAAACAAGCTGGAATAGGCATGCCTGAAGTTGGAATCTTCAACATGCCGGATCCCAATGCCTTTGCAACCGGCATGAACCGCAATAATGCGCTGGTTGCTGTTAGCACGGGTCTTTTACAGGCCATGGGCGAAGATGAAGTTGAAGCAGTTATAGGCCATGAGATTAGTCACGTTGCCAATGGCGACATGATTACCTTGAGTTTGATGCAGGGTGTGGTTAACACCTTTGTTTACTTTTTTGCCTCAATAATCGGCTACATTGTCGACCGGGTATTACTGAAAAACGAAGAAGGTTTAGGAATTGGCTATTACATCACCCAGATGATTGCTCAGATTGCCTTGTCATTCCTGGCCACCATGCTGGTTATGTGGTTTTCCCGTTATCGTGAGTTCAAGGCCGACAAAGGCGGTGCTGAACTGGCTGGCCGCCAAAAAATGATAAATGCCCTGAAAGCTCTGCAAAGAGGACAACCGGAAGATTTACCAGGTGAATTTGCCGCCTTTGGTATTAATGGTGGATTACGCGGCTTATTTAGCAGCCACCCGCCTATTGAAGAGCGTATCGCGGCATTGCAAAGCCAACGCTAACCTGATAATTGTTTCTTCTGATACAAACTTATTCGAGCACACAGGGATGTTTCGCTCAGAAGTTCTCTCAACAATGTCCAAAAATTACTTCATCAGATTCCCATTAAAACTGACAGCAGATCAATATTTACGCGTTTATCAAGGCTCTGCCAAACGTATTTCTGTTTTAGCAGAAAATTCACAACGAATTGAATTTCCAGCACAAAATATTCGTCAATTTCTAGCCCATGATGGCATCAAAGGCTTGTTTGAAATGGAATTAACTTGCAATAACAAGTTTGTCGCTATCAAGAAAATTAGTCAGTAACATCCAGTTGGATATTTTTTGTTCCATTGAGAATCAAAAAATGCTTACCTTTGGCTCTGGAAATCAGTGTTACTCCGGATTGTTGCGCCATTTGTAACCCCATTTGCGTAGCACCTGATCGCGAAAGCAAAACCGGAATACCCATCTGCGTAACTTTGATCACCATTTCCGATGTTAACCTGCCCGTTGTATAAAAAATTTTGTCTGCACCTGAAATGTCATTAAGCCACATATAACCAGCAATAGCATCAGCGGCATTATGACGGCCGACATCCTCGACAAAAAAATCAATTTGACTGCCGCTACACAAAGCACAACCATGTACGGCACCTGCTTTCTTATAGACTTCATTATGTTTTTTAAGTGAATCCAATAAAGCGTATATAGTAGACTGTCTGATGGATATTTCCGGTATCTGAATTTTCTGTAATTTTTCCATCAACCGCCCAAAAACAGTTCCTTGTCCGCACCCTGTTGTAACTGTTCTTTGTTTGAGCTGCTCAGAAAAATCTGAATGTGCCTCATGAGTCACTACGGCAATAGCCTCGGTTTCCCAATCCACCTGTACCACTTTAATGGCAGCAATATCTTCAACAAAACCCTGATTTTTCAAATACCCCAAAGTCAATAGTTCTGGATGGGCTCCAACGGTCATCAGGGTTACGATTTCCTGCTTATCGACATAAATGGTCAATGCTCTTTCACCGACCAATTCAATATTTCTTTGATTTCCCTGCTCATCTATAGCAATAATTGGCTTTGAATAACTTAGACCAGCATCTGATAAAACAGGTTGTCGTCGTTTGTCAGTCATTTTCATTCTGCTGCAAAACTTGTAATTCTTCTAACGTATTGATATTGGCAAAAATTTCTGGATTATCACTAAAATCTACGTTAATGGTTTGATGCGAGCCTAACCACTTATCAATTTTTCGTTCGCCTGATGCCAAAAATTGCTCCAGACTCGCTGTTAAATCTGCTGACAAGGCAAGGAAAACTGGATGCAAGCGCGTGCCGTCAAAAGCTACCGAAATATCGGCCTGGGCATTTTCCCTCATCGATAATAGTCTTTCTAAATGTGACGATTTAATTAATGGAGAATCGCATGGCATTACAAGTAAAACTTCTGTTTCACATGCTTTCAAGGCAGTTAAAACACCGGCCAGAGGCCCATCAAAGGTATTAGTTTGATCCATAATAACTGAATGGCCAAACCGTTGATATAAATCAAGGTTGCGGTTGGCATTAATAAAAACTTGCTTGACCAGAGGTTCAATGGCCGAAATGGCATACTGTATTAAAGGTTTCTCTCGAAACTCAACCAGGCCTTTGTCCTGACCTTTCATTCGTCTTGCTAATCCGCCAGCGAGAATCACGCCGGTCACTTTTGTTTGCTGATTCATAGTGCTAAGCTAAAGGTCATTTATTTCAATGTAAATCCACATGATTTATCGACTGATTATACTCGCAATCGTGATTTTTCTCGTTAGCTGCACAAATCAAATACCAATGGAAGCCGCCCGATATTATCAGGCACAAACCAGCAAACCTTATGATGATGTGCTTCAAGAACTTGAAATTGCAATCAGCGAACATAATTTCAGAATCACTGGCCACAGCCGCGTCGGGAAAGTAATTCGAAAACGTGGAGCCAAGAACTTTCCAGAATATGATACCATCCAATTTTGTAATTTGACGCATGCCCGAGAAATGCTGGAGATGTCTCCACATACCATTCGACACATGCCCTGTAATGTTGTGACATATCAATATGATGGTAAAACCATTGTAAAAATTCGACTATTACCAAACGATCCTAACAACCCCAAACTCGATCAGTTTTACGATAAAATGAATAAGAAATTACAAGCGATCGTGGATTTTGCTGTTGAAGAATGAAGTTACGATGGATCTTGCCGAAAAACCAGCCAGTTATCAGGATATCATTAATTTGCCAGAAAACATGGTAGGGGAAATTATTAATGGACATCTAGAAACGCGCCCTAGGCCTGCACCAAAACATGCTCTTGCAGCTTCTTCCCTTGGCGATGAACTGGTATCACCTTTTCAAAAGAGAAGAGATGGACCTGGTGGCTGGTGGATACTCGATGAACCGGAATGTCACTTGGATGGCCACATTTTAGTACCCGATATTGCCGGGTGGCGTAAACAAAAGCTGCCTTCATTACCGAAAACTGCTTGGTTTGAAATAGCACCCGACTGGGTTTGTAAAATTCTTTCGCCTGGAACAATGCGTTTGGATAGAATCGTTAAAATGCCAATTTATGCCAAATTAGATGTCAGATATCTGTGGCTTATTGACCCTGACCTGAAAACATTGGAGGCTTACGCTTTGCAAGCATCTAATTGGTCATTAATTGCAACTTTTGCAGATAATGACGAAATTTCTATCGCTCCTTTTACCGAGCATTCTTTTTCACTTTCTGTTTTATGGGAATAAACACCAATGAAAATAACTCGTTTTTTGTCTTATGGACTATTGATTAGCATTCTATCCAGCTGCTCGACCATTCAAATATCAAAAACTGAAAAAGCACCTGATACCCAGACTGTCACTTATATTAATGAGTATCCTACCCAGGAGCGTGTCGAATATGTTCTAAACTGTATTGCCAAACATGGCGGCCTAACGTTCATTAATAAATATGCTTGCAGCTGCAAAATTGACAAAGTTGCTGAAAAACTAACTTATAAGGAATATGAGGAAGCCAGAACTTTCACTTTTATGCGTAGCACCCCTGGCGAGAAAGGCGGCGTCTTTCGGGATCCGTCACAAGCTAAAGATTTAAGAACCCGCCTGAAAGAAGCTGAGCAACGCGCAGAAAGATTATGTTTTGTAAAATAATCTCTTAGAACCTGAAAAGCATACCCTTTCATAGTTTTGACCTGAAAGGGTATGCTTTCTAAGCGGCAGTGGCTATACTTGATGTTTCAATTAGCCGCTTAATCCGTGTATGGTTTTCATCGGAGATTTCTAAAAAAACAAGACCAATTTGACAAGTATTCTTGGTAATACGCCTTGAAAAAATCACATGGCAACGAGCAACCACTATATTTTCCTGATTTGATGATTTCGAAAGATTAATCTGCAAATCAAGCTCCAGAGGTCTGCCATTATGGATAAAACTTCCCCGCGGTGTAATTAAATTCCTTTCCGCAGTACTACATTGTATAGTCAACCCCTCAGTAGAAACTTCCAAACCAATCACTTTTAGGCGAATGCCTGCATCACTGGTAACAATAGCCGGAAATTGCATAGCAAGCTTTGGGTAAAATTTCTTTCTCATTTTTGCCTCCGATTAAAAGTCCCTTTTTAAAAAATAGACCAAAAATTTTTTTTTACCAACAAACCAGTTGTTTAAAGCTGCAACTTAGGAACACGCATGAAATAAGTTGAACAACTGGCTTGTGTTTTTTCCGTCTTCTACGTTGTATAAATTGTTACATAACTGGCTATGTGTCTAATTTCTATGCCTTGAATACGAAAAAAATACGGGGTCAGTTGCCCAACTTATTCCGCGCGCATTCCTTTAGAAAAAACACTTCAAATAATTCGCTCTCCCTTTGCTAGCTTTGGTAAATTGCCATCTAACCCCATTGCCATACGCATAATTTTGTTTTTTGCAGGCTTAATCCTCTCTGCTAATCCTAAACCTAGATTGCGCAAAAACTTCACCGGCAAAATTTGATTACTAAATACCCGATAAAAAGCATCCATGACAGTCATCATTTTCAAATTTTCAAACCGGCGCATTTTCTCATAATGTTTGAGTACATTTGAATCGCCAATATCCCGGCCCTGCTTGTCAGCTTCCAGCAAAACCTGAGCTAGTGCTGCAGCATCCAGTAAGCCAATATTTACCCCTTGTCCTGCAAGCGGGTTTATCATATGCGCCGCATCTCCAACCAATGCAACTCCTGGTTTTACATATTCCTGGGCATGTTGTCGTTTCAAAGGAAAACTGGCTATCCCAATAATCGATTTTATTTCACCCAAACAATCTGGAAATGTTTGCTTAAGTTCTGACTTCAACCGTTCTTTGTCCAACTTTTTTAATCGCCTGACTTCATCAGGAGTGTTGTACCAAACAATTGAGCCATAATTACCCGTTAAAGGTAAAAAAGCCTGCGGCCCTGATGGAACAAAACGTTGCCAGGTAATATCTTGCTGCGGGTAATCTGTTTCAACATAAATAACCAGTGCTTGCTGTTGATAATCCCAGCTTGTTACCCCCAAACCTACGGATTGACGAACTTTAGACTGTCCTCCATCAGCTGCAACTAAAACTTTAGTAGACAATATCTGCCCGTCTGCTAATTCAAGTTCACTCGATTGCCCCGAATACTCAATTTTTTTAATAGTAGCAGGGCAACGCAATTCAACATTCGAAAAATTTTGTAACCGCTCTAATAAAGCTAGCTGTGTAACTCTATTTTCTACAATATAACCTAATTCGGCCTGTTGAATATCGGTACTGGAAAATTCAGTATCTCCTGCTGTCTCCCAGACACGCATGCGGCGGAAAGGGCAAAACCTGCGACTGACGATTCCTTCCCAGGCTCCCACTGCTTGTAAAATATTTTTTGAAGCAATACTCAATGCCGACACTCGCAGATCATGGGGCTGTTCAGTAGAAAATGGTTCGGGCATTTGCTGCTCAATAACAGCAACCTTTAGTCCGCTATCTCCTAAACCACATGCAACGGCTGCACCTACCATGCCGCCCCCAACAATAACAACATCATAATTTTGTTTCATAGCCCATCATGGAATTAATAAATTTCCCAATACTATAGGCTTCTCAATGTTATTGTTCAAAGGAAAGTTATTGTTATTTTTACAAACCAAAAAATTAACTGATGGTAATAACTAATTGAAATCACGGGGCATCCATAAAAAACTCTGTATTAACACTTCCTGCCAGAAAAAATCGAATGTTTTTATTTTCAACACCATACTAAACACTAAACTCTTGCAAAATAATTATGCGCACACAATTAAATCATCCTTGCATTAACCAAAGCATCGAAATGTCTCGGACGAAATCTTGCTTTATTTCGTTAATTTTTTCTATAATGGCCCGGCTCTTTGGGAGAAAAGTTATATATATTCGGATTTAAAAAATCACCATAGAGTCATTATGGCGATTCATTTTTAATGCCTTGCCAGTGAAACATATACTTATGCTGAGGTTTTACGGTTAAATCGACGACATTATTCAAATGCATTTATTTTTTTTAAGAAAAATGCTGTATGTGAAGTCAGTAACAAAGTAATTTGCAAAAATGATACTGACAATTCAGGATAACCTTTCCTAATCACAAGTAATCAAAATCAAAACCCGGCAATACAACTAGGTTGGTGAAATTATGTCTAGACAAACATACGAAATGCCAAAAAAACAAGGGCTCTATGACCCTGAAAACGAAAAAGACAGCTGTGGCGTTGGATTTATCGCCCATATCAAAGGTATACGTTCTCATAAAATAGTACAGGATGCGGGCATAGCTTTAGAGGCCATGACCCACAGGGGGGCTTGTGGCTGCGAAGCTAATACTGGTGATGGCGCTGGTATTATGACAGCTCTGCCTCTGGACTTTCTAAACCGGGTTGCTAAATCCGAGTTTGGTGCGAATTTACCTGAACCGGGTCAATTTGCTGCAGGTTTAATTTTTCTCCCGCAAGACCAAAAGCAGCGTAAACAGTGCAAAACTATTGTTGAAAAATTTATCTCCAAACAGAACCAACGTCTGATTGGCTGGCGCAAGGTTCCAGTAGACCCGGACGGTGCTGATATTGGACCTTCCGCCCGCGCTACTGAACCCTTTATAGAACAATTATTTATTGCCGCTGCCGATGGATTTGAAGGAGATGCCTTTGAAAGACAACTGTATTTAATCCGCAAACAAGCTTCAAAAGAGATTAGAAATAATTCATCTTTGCAGCAAAGCAAAATGTTTTACGTCTGCAGCTTGTCCAGCAAAGTTATCATTTATAAAGGGCAACTCATGCCCGAACAGGTATTCAAATATTATCCTGATCTAAGCGAAGCTGATTTCACCTCGCACCTGGCAATGGTGCACTCGCGCTTTAGTACCAACACCTTCCCTTCCTGGGATCGTGCCCAGCCCAATCGGTTTATGAGCCACAACGGCGAAATCAATACCTTAAGGGGCAATAAAAACTGGATGCGAGCACGCGAAGGCGTTGCTCAAAGTGATCTTTTTCGCGATGATTTAGCAAAAATTTTTCCCGTCGTTGAACCTGACTGTTCCGATTCTGGAACATTTGACAATGTTCTGGAGTTTTTGTTGATGACTGGTCGTACACTTCAGGAAGCAGTCATGATGATGGTTCCCGAAGCATGGCAAAACCACGAAACCATGCCCGAAAGCAAACGCACATTTTATGAATACAATTCAACCTTGATGGAGCCTTGGGACGGCCCTGCATCAATCGTATTTACTGACGGAAAATATATCGGAGCCGTTCTTGATCGAAATGGCCTGCGCCCCAGCCGTTACTATCTGACCCATGACGACCTTGTCATTATGGCCTCTGAAGTTGGCGTGGTTAATGTTGACCCTGAAAATATCAAATATAAAGGCCGCCTACAACCTGGTCGCATGTTTCTTGTTGATTTTGAACAAGGACGCCTAATCCCTGATGAAGAACTTAAAAGTGATTTCTCAACCCGTCGCCCTTATGCTGATTGGTTAAAAAACCAGCGTATCCACCTGAACGAGTTACAACCTAACAAAGAGCCTCACGGGTTTAACCCCGAAACATTGCTGCCACGTATGCAGGCATTCGGTTTCACAACTGAAACCATGCAATTTATGTTGCTGCCGATGATTCGAGAAAAACGCGATCCATTAGGTTCAATGGGGAATGATTCAGCCCTTGCTTGTTTATCTGACCAGCCCCGGATGTTGTATGATTACTTTAAACAGTTATTTGCCCAAGTAACTAACCCTTCGATAGACTCGATTCGTGAAGAAATCATTATGTCGCTCGAATGTTATATCGGGCCAGAAGGTAATGTGGTAACAACCACTGAGGATCATTGTCACCGCCTGTTAATTGAACACCCAATCTTGTCCAATGAACAACTAGCCGCAATCAAACACATGGATCATCGCGGCTGGAAAACTCAGGCAATTGATATCACCTGGCCAAAATCCGAAGGTAATAGCGGTTTACTTAATGCTTTAGACAGAATTTGTGATGAAACCGAACAAGCTATCGAGAGCGGCTTCCAGTTGGTTATTCTTTCTGATCGCAGTATGGACGCAGAACGGGTTGCATTGCCGACCCTTCTAGCTACCGGGGCTGTTCATCACCATCTTGTCAGAAAATTCAAACGCACCAGAATTGGCATTGTACTGGAAACCGGTGAAGCCCGTGAAGTGCATCATCACTGCCTGCTCATTGGTTATGGTGCTGATGCTATCAATCCATACATGGCCTTTGAAGCTTTGTGGCAGGCACGAAGAGAAGGTTTGCTCCCCGAGAGCTTACAAGATGATTTTGAAGTAGTTGCCACTTATCGCAAAGCTGTTGCCAAAGGCATGCTGAAAGTCATGGCAAAAATGGGCATATCAACCTTACAAAGCTACAAAGGCGCACAGATTTTTGAGGCCATTGGCCTGCGAGATGAAGTTATAGATCGCTGTTTTGCCGGTACCGCCAGCCGCATCCAGGGCGTTGATTTTGACGTACTGGCAACTGAATGTATTCGCCGTCATGATATTGGCTACCCTGAAGATATCAATGATGCCCAGGACAGCCTTCCCAATCAAGGGGAATTTCATTGGCGCGCCAAAGGTGAACGCCACATGTGGGATCCAAGCGCTATTGCTAATATTCAAATAGCGACGCGCACCAATAATTACGGGACGTATAAACAATTTGCGGATCACATGAACAATGACGCTAAAACGCGTTGTTCAATCAAAGGCTTGTTAACCTTCAAAACTGACAGACAGAGCATTCCGCTAGAGGAAGTCGAGCCTGCCGCAGAAATTGTTAAACGCTTTTGTACCGGCGCCATGAGCTTTGGTTCCATTTCTGCTGAAGCTCATGAATCGCTGGCCATTGCCATGAATCGCCTTGGTGGAAAAAGCAACACCGGTGAAGGCGGCGAAGACCCCGAACGGTTTACACCAATGTCCAATGGTGACAGTAAACGCTCTGCTATCAAACAAATTGCATCCGGTCGTTTTGGTGTTACCAGCTGGTATCTAACCAATGCTGATGAATTACAAATAAAAATTTCCCAAGGTGCGAAACCTGGAGAAGGCGGTGAATTACCAGGCTCTAAAGTTGACAGTTATATCGCTCGTTTACGCCATTCTACGCCGGGTGTCGGTTTAATCAGCCCACCGCCTCATCATGACATTTATTCCATTGAAGATCTGGCCCAGCTAATTTATGACCTAAAAAACTCCAATCCAGATGCTCGAATCAGCGTTAAATTAGTTTCCGAAGTTGGCGTTGGAACTGTTGCCAGTGGCGTTGCAAAAGCCCATGCCGACCACATCCTGATTTCAGGTGATGGCGGCGGTACAGGCGCATCACCATTAACCAGTATCAAACATGCTGGTTTACCTTGGGAGTTAGGTATTGCGGAAACCCACCAAACACTGGTTATGAATGACCTTCGTTCTCGCGTCACACTACAAACCGATGGCGGTTTGAAAACAGGTCGTGATGTAGTCATTGCTGCACTGCTGGGCGCCGAAGAGTTCGGTTTTAGCACCGCACCGCTAATAACACTTGGCTGCATCATGATGCGTAAATGTCATCTGAATACTTGCCCGGTTGGTATCGCCACTCAAGACAAGGATTTACGAAAAAAATTCATGGGCGACCCGGAGTATGTCGTTAACTATTTGATCATGGTTGCTGAAGAAGCACGTGAAATCATGGCCGAATTAGGATTTCGCACTATCAATGAAATGGTTGGCCATGCCGAAGTTCTTGAAACCAACGCTGCAATCCAGCATTGGAAAGCTGATGGCTTAGATTTGACTTCGTTACTGACACCAGCTCCAAAACCACACGCACAAGTCGAAGTCTATAAAACTATCGAACAAGATCATGGCCTTGATCAGGTTATTGACAGACAGCTGGTCGAAAAAGCTAAAGACGCTTTGGAAAATGGCAACAAGGTCAAATTTGAAATGCCTATTATCAATACTGACCGTGCAGTTGGCACCATTTTAAGTCACACACTGGTTAAAAAATGGGGCGGTCAAATGCTCCCTGACGATACCATTCATATAAAGTTTAATGGTTCAGCTGGCCAGAGTTTCGGTGCATTTTTATCTCGCGGCATTACCATGGAGATAGAAGGCGATGCCAATGATTATGTTGGCAAAGGTTTGTCAGGTGGAAAAATTCTGGTTTATCCTCCGAAACAAAGCACTTTTAAGTCCGAGGACAATATTATCGTTGGCAACGTAGTGCTTTATGGAGCGACCTCAGGATTAGCCTTTTTTCGTGGGCGTGCCGCAGAACGTTTTTGTGTCCGCAATTCCGGCGCACATACCGTTATTGAAGGGGTTGGCGATCATGCCTGTGAGTACATGACCGGAGGCCGCGTTGTCATTCTGGGACCCACTGGCAGAAACTTTGCCGCAGGAATGAGTGGCGGTATCGCCTATATCTGGGATGTCAACAATGAATTTTCACGAAACTGCAATCCCGGGATGGTCGAACTGGAAGAGCTCGAACACGAGCATGATATTGATGAGTTAAATGGATTAATTAATCTGCATTTCAACTACACTGGTTCGCTTGTTGCAAAAAACATCCTCGACAACTGGGAAGCAAATATAAAACACTTTGTTAAAGTTATGCCTATAGATTATAAACGAGTTCTTGCTGAACGAGCACTACATGATGAAGAACAGGAAGCTCCTTTACATGGAGTGATGACAGATGGGTAAACCAACAGGATTTAAAGAGTATCCTCGCGAACCGGTCCCCTATCGGGATCCTATGTTGCGTTTAGGAGATTTTTTTGAGATCTATACTGATCCTCTAGAAAAACATCTACGTACTCAGGGTGCCCGCTGTATGGATTGTGGCGTGCCATTTTGTCAATCCGAAACTGGCTGCCCCGTCGATAATCTGATTCCAGAGTGGAATGATTTGGTTTATAACGGACGCTGGAAAGATGCATTAAAGCGATTGCATAAAACCAATAATTTCCCTGAATTTACTGGACGTGTGTGTCCGGCACCTTGCGAGGGTTCTTGCGTATTGGGCTTAACCGAACCACAAGTAACCATCAAAAATATTGAAAATGCCATCATTGATCGTGGTTTTGAAGAAGGCTGGGTTAAACCATCAAAGCCTGTAGCTGAAACTGGCAAGTCCGTTGCTGTTATTGGATCTGGCCCTGCTGGCATCGCTGCCGCACAACAATTACGAAGAGCAGGCCACAAAGTAACCGTTTATGAACGGGCCGATCGAATTGGTGGTTTATTGATGTATGGTATTCCCAATATGAAGCTTGACAAAGAAATCGTCGAGCGTCGTATTGACCAGTTACGCGAAGAAGGCGTTCAGTTTTATACCAATACCCATATTGGAATACAAGAGGAATTTCCTGAAGGCCATATCAATCGTATTATGGCCGATGCCAATCATCAGATAACCTATATCGACCCTAAAGATCTGATGCAACAGCATGATGCAATATTATGGGCAACAGGCGCAACAAAGCCGCGCGACTTGGACATTCCAGGGCGAAATCTTAAAGGCATCTATTTTGCCATGGATTTTTTGACTCGTAACACCAAAAGTCTGCTTGATAGCAAATTAAAAGATGATCAGTACATTAATGCCAAAGATAAAAATGTCATTGTTATCGGGGGTGGAGATACCGGAAATGACTGTATTGGCACCTCATTAAGACATGGCTGCAGAAGTGTAGTCAATTTTGAACTACTCCCGAAACCACCAAAGCAACGCGCCAAAGATAACCCCTGGCCGCAATGGCCTAAAATTTTTCGGGTTGACTACGGTCACGAAGAAACCATTGCTCGGGATGGCCATGACCCAAGAGAATTCTGCATTCTTACCAAAGAATTTATTGATGACGGCAATGGTAATCTAGCTGGAGTCCGTACCGTTAATATTGAATGGATAAAAGATGATAATGGACAATTTAAAATGCAGGAAATTGAAGGATCCGAAAAAGAATGGAAAGCTGATTTGATTACTTTAGCTCTTGGTTTTCTTGGTCCCGAACAAACAGCAACCGATCTATTGGGCTTGGAATATGACCCGCGCAGCAATATCAGAGCCGAATATGGAAAATATTCTACTAATATCGAAGGCGTATTCGCTGCCGGTGACTGTCGTCGGGGTCAGTCTCTGGTAGTCTGGGCAATCAACGAAGGTCGCGGCGCCGCTGATGCAATTGATCAATACCTCATGAATGAGGCCTAGCTTCTCCAGATCCACTACACTTTAATGGCAAAACAACTGCCAGGTTATTTTTTGACCGGGCAGTTGTCATAACCCACTTCAATTTTTGGAAGAACGTCTAAACTTTATCTTAAACAGTGTTTAGCCCATTTTTGTTATTTTCGGTAACCCGAACGCCAGCCGAATGACCAAATATCTTCAGATTTTCCTTGCGTCGTAAGCAATATCTTCTAACACGCTGCGGTAGCCAATGTAATACGCCAAGTTTAGTGTTTATCTTTCATTTCTTGAATATAAATTGTCGCCCCAATAACAGCCGCAGGCGGAACAATAATATTAAGTAACGGCATCGTTAATGCGGCAACAGTAATCCCACCAAAGCCCAATGCTCCAAAACGCATTGAACGAGCTAACTGCCTCTGTTCATAAAATAGTAATCCTTCATTTTCCAACGGATAAGCCATATATTCCAACGCTATAGCCCAGGCACCAAAAAGCGCCCATAAAATTGGAGCAATAAAATTTACTCCGGGAATAACCGAGATAAATACCAGAGGTAAAGCCCTCAGTCCCAGATATCCCAGACGTCTGAATTCAGACCATACAACCTTCGGCCACTGCTGCTCCTGAATCTTAACAGATTTTCCAGTCAGTAAAGACAATGTATGGGCAGATAACTTACTGTAAAAAGGTGCTGCCATCAAATTGGCTAATAAAGTGAAACTAAAGAAAACAATCAGAAAAAAACTGATAAAAAACACTGGCCAAAGAATCCAGTTCAGCCATTGTAGCCATTCTGGGATAAGCTGCTCAATTACACCTGAAATATAATAATACCCTAGGGCAAATCCAGCGGAATACAAAATCAAGTTAATAAAAATTGGAATCAACAGAAATTTACGTAGTCCTGGCCGCGATAAATACTTGATCCCTTGGAAAAAATAATTGGCAGCCAAAACTGGATTACTGGCTTTTTTGACATTAAGATGTAGACTATTCATATATCTTGTTTTTATTCTTTACTTTGTTAACTTCCAAAACTTTTAAATTTTATCGTTCTATTGCATAACCGGATTCTATCAAATTTAACCACATTTATTTTTTTTGAAAAGGTGATCCAGTTCACACAAAACCGAATCCATGACTTCTGTTGCATCATTATCTTCTAGTTGATTTAATTGAAAAGTATGATTGCTAATTCTTTTTCCTCTTTGTGATTTCTATCACGATGAAAAAAATTAGCACAAATCTGTCAGCCTTTTTTATCAAACACCCAAATCCAATACTCATTTGATGCCACATTAGACAAAACCATTTTTCATAAAAATCAAAAGCCAGAGAACAAAATTCATGGTATTAAATCTAAGTATTGAAATTTTTGTGCTTTCAGGTTTGTTATTGGATAGCCATGTATACTTAGTTTTTCAATTTCAAAAAAGATACAAAGAAGCAATATATAGTGTATAGTATATAAATATTCTTAGTAGTCTATTGCATGGTATCCATGCCTTTCCAAAGGTTCATCTTGTTTTATCCTGTAAATATCCAGTAAGAGTATTCATTATTAGTTTTAAATTTTCATATAGTAAGAGGTTATTTACATGGTAACAGGCACAATAAAATGGTTTAACGAAAGCAAAGGTTTTGGTTTTATTTCTCCGGATGACGGTAGCGCTGACGTTTTTGTCCATTTTTCTGCAATATCGGGCGATGGATTCCGCACACTAACTGAAGGACAAAAGGTTAGTTATTCCTTGGAAAACGGCCCAAAAGGACCACAAGCCAATCAAGTCTCACCTGTTTAAAAGCATTTTGATTGCGCAAAAATATTAGTTTTTGCCCTTTTCAATATTAAACAGCGAAAACTTTTAACCTGGGTTATTGCAACTCAGGTTAAGCATTTATAAATGGGTGACCCCATTATCACCCCATTACAAGAGATAATTTTTTGAAAAAGATTTTTGTTGGAAATTTACCTGACAATGCAACCGAACAGCTCGTGACTGACATATTTACAGAATTTGGTACTGTACGCTCCATCCACTTGGTACAGGATATTTTTTCTGGAAAATGCAAGGGTTTCGGCTTTATAGAAATGGAAGGCCATGAAGCAAGAGCGGCTATCGCTGCTTGCGATGGAAAAATGTATGAAGGCAAACCACTCAAAGTCAGGTTTGATGACGGACAATCCAAAGGAAAAGGAAAAGGCAAACGACGCAGATAACTTAATTTGATGTAATCTGCTTACTTATACATACCCGCCCAACAAAAAATGTGATAATTGATTTCTACAATGAGTAGTCTGCTTAATTAAACATTTATCGATTTTTCCTTAACTGGGGGGATTCCTCACCCAGTTCCTGTCTCCCCATTCCACGATATATCTTCTCAGAAATGGGCTTTCCCTATTTGCTTTATCAATCGTGATATTTCCGATTGAACCTTTAGCAAATATATCGTACAAACAAGAAACAGAATTTGATATTAGATAACCAATGCATCCAACTAAGGAACGAGCATGAAATAACTTGAACAACTGACTTGTCTTTTTATCCGTCTTCTGCGTTGTTAAAAATAGTTACATAGCTGGCTATGCGTCTATTTCTACGCCTTGAATACAAATAAAAATACTGCACCAGTTGCCCAACTTATACTTCGCATCCTTGACCGCGCGAAGTATAGTCCGTACTCGCTCCTAATATCGAATTTATTTTGCCTTCAGCGGGACATTATTATGAAACTCAATCTCTACCAATATTCTTTGATCGCTGGCTTATTAACTCTAATTGGCTGTGCCGAATCACAACAACCAGAACACTATGGCAATGAACAAAATATGGCAATTGCCACTTTTGCTGGCGGTTGTTTCTGGTGCACTGAAGCTGATTTTGAGAAGGTTCCCGGCGTTCACAAAGTTATTTCTGGATATACTGGCGGCGATATTGAGCATCCTTCTTATGAACAGGTCGCATTAGGAAATACTGGCCATGTTGAAGCAGTTCAGGTATATTTCGACCCCCAGGCCGTTTCTTATAAACAGCTGCTTGATGCCTTTTGGCGTCAAATTAACCCTACTGATAATGGTGGCCAATTTGTTGATCGCGGCAATCAGTATCGTAGCGTCATTTTTTATCACAACGAAAAACAACGAAAACTGGCAGAAAAATCCAGGCAGACGTTACAGCAATCTGGACGTTATGAAAAACCGGTTGTCACTGAAATCGTTCCATTCAAAATATTTTATCCAGCAGAAGAATATCATCAAGACTATTACAAAAAAAATCCTGTTCGATACAAGTACTATCGTTTCCGTTCAGGACGCGATCAATATTTAGAAAAAATCTGGGGTGACGATTTAAAACTTTCCTTCAAATCTGATACCCCCTATAAAAAACCGCCTGAGGAACAACTGCGGCAACAGCTAACGCCTTTACAATATCGCGTCACTCAAAAGAATGGAACCGAAGCGCCTTTTAAAAATACTTATTGGGATGAAAAAAGACCCGGGATTTATGTGGATGTTGTTTCGGGCGAGCCTTTGTTCTCATCAAAAGATAAATTTAAATCGGGAACTGGCTGGCCGAGTTTTACCCGCCCTTTAAAACCAGAACATATCGTTAAAAAAACTGATTATCTTTTGCTTTACCCCCGCACTGAAATACGCAGTAAATATGCTAATTCTCACTTGGGGCATTTATTTGAGGACGGACCCCAACCAACTGGCTTGCGGTATTGCATCAACTCGGCCTCATTACGCTTCATCCCTGCTGAAGAACTAATTGCCAATGGTTATGACGAATTCATCAAGGAATTTGAGGCTGAACTGGCAAAATGAAAGAATTCGTTATCTATACCTCGACACTCCTCATATCATATTTCCTTAATTTCTCTACTAAAGTAGTGCGACGCATTTTTAAACGCTTCGCTGCATGCGCAACGACCCCGTTACTCTCATCCAGTGCAAGCTGAATAAAGTTTCGTTCCATCTCACTTAAATATTCTTTCAGATCCAGACCCTCTGGGGGAATCTCAGTAATTTCTGAATGATTTTTAATTTCTTGCACTGATAAATTCACATTAACGGGTACATCACTGGCTATTGGTCTGGAAGTGGGAAGACTCAAATCAAAGCTCATATCCTCTGGTACTGTATATTTTTGATATTTTTCCGGTAAATCTGATTTTTCGACAAGACTATTCGGCTTCACAATGGTTAACCGCTCAATCAAATTTGCTAATTCCCTGACATTTCCCGGCCAGTCATGCTGCATTAATAACTTGATCACTTCGGGCGTAAGACTGACCGATCCGCGTTTTTCCTTCTCCATCCTGACAATCAAGTCTCTGACAAGAATGGGAATATCCTCTACCCGCTCTCTTAAAGCAGGAATCTCGATTGGAAAAACATTCAAACGGTAAAACAAATCCTCACGAAATCGTTTTTGTTTTATTTCTTCTTCCAGATTACGGTGGGTTGCCGCAATAATACGCACATCACATTGAACAGTTTTGTTACTGCCTACACGCTCAAAACACCGTTCTTGAAGTACCCTCAATATCTTAACCTGCATTGGCATTGGCATATCGCCGATTTCATCCAGAAACAGCGTTCCACCTTCTGCTAATTCAAATCGGCCTTGCCGGGTTGTTAAAGCGCCAGTAAAGGCACCTTTTTCATGACCAAACAATTCACTTTCCAAAAGTTCGGCAGGAATAGCGCCACAATTAACCGGAACGAAGGGTTTGGCTTTTCGATCTGAGGCATTGTGTAAAGATCGCGCAACAACTTCCTTACCGGTCCCTGACTCTCCTAATATCAAAACTGTTGCTGCTGAGTTTGCAACCTGATCAATCAACTTTCTAACATAAATAATTGCTGGGCTTTTCCCTTCAAGCCGCGGCCCTGGTGACATTCTTCTTTGATAAACTCGCCTGTCAATACCTGTTCTATTATTACCGTTTCGTAACAAAGTGGTCGGTAAATTATCAAGAAGTCTTTTTAAATCCGAAAAAGTTGCCGGCCAACTTAAAACATGACTTACTTTTTGCCGAATCGAAGAGGATATTTGCGATTGCGAATTATTGCCGGTTAATAATATTACCGGGATAGTTTTTGCCTTTTCCTGAATGTTTGAAATTAAAGAAGCTTGTTTTTCACCACCATCACCAACGATAATGGCCATAACATCATCTAAATCATTAATTAAATCTTCAATTAAGGAAGGATTGGCTACTTTAACCTGATATTCTAAAAATTCCAGAATCCGGGAAAATTCATTGGATCTTGATTGATTTTCATCGATACACAGAATACGTGGCAGAGCCATCCTTTAAAACCCACTTATTGTTTGTTAGAGAACTCTTTTAAGTAAAGCATCGAATCCCAGGTCTGTCAAAATACTGCCCCTTTATATTTTTCATTAGCCAGTAATTTCACAAATCATTTTTTTTACCTGCCAAAATAATGGCAATATTTTTTTCTTCAATACTTGACAAATTTTCCCCAGTAGAGAGACTATAGACATCATATTAAATTAAGGAAATTACTTTTTTGGATAATATTTCTTTGGATATCCTGTTTGGGGTATTAGTATTTTTGCTGCTGCTTTCTGCTTTTTTTTCAGGGTCAGAAACAGCATTAATGACACTCAACCGCTATCGGCTACAATATCTGGTAAAAAAGAAGCACAAAGGCGCCATGAGAGCTTCCAAGCTTTTACAGCGGCCAGATCGATTACTGGGGTTAATTTTACTCGGTAATAATTTCGTCAATATCCTCGCATCCTCTTTAACCACAGTGATCGCAATGCGTATCGCTGGCGATGCTGGAATCGCTATTGGTGCCGGGATTTTAACCCTAGTGGTCCTTATTTTTTCTGAGGTAGCACCTAAAACTTTGGCGGCCATCAAACCAGAGCTATTAGCTTTCCCTGCTGCCTGGATCTATACGCCACTGTTAAAAATCTTTTATCCGATAGTCTGGATTGTCAATTTTTTCGCTAACCTATTACTGCGAATGATTGGCATCAATGCCGCCAAACATAAGCAGGAAACGTTAGGAACTGAAGAATTGCGCAGTGTTGTCAGTGAAGCGGGCTCCCTACTTCCTCCTCGATATCAGAACATGTTGCTGGGTATTCTTGATTTAGAAACAGCAACATCTGAAGATATTATGACACCAAGAAGCGAAATTGTTGGTATTGACCTGGAAGATCCGATTGAGGAAATTATCAAAACCATCAAGAAAAGCCCTCATACTCGTCTTCCTGCTTACAAAAAAACTATTGACAGAGTTATTGGTTTTCTTCATGTCCGGGTATTACTTTCCTTGTGTGATGAACCCAACGTTACCAAAGAAACTCTAATTAAGAGTTTGACCAAACCCACATTCATTCCGGAAAGTATGCCTTTACACATTCAAATTCAAAATTTTAAAACCGAAAAAGTACGTATCGGCCTTATCGTTGATGAATATGGGGATGTTCAGGGCTTGATCACTCTGGATGACTTATTGCAAGGCATCATCGGCAAGATCGTCTCGGAAGATACGGGAATTAAACAACAAAGCGATGGCAGTTTTATTGTTGATGGCAGTATGACAGTTAGAGAGTTTAATCGGGTTACCAATTTTTCTTTACCCACAGAAGGCCCGAAAACTATTAATGGTTTGATTATCGAATTTATGGAAACTATTCCACAGGCTGGCACCAGTCTGGTTTTGCATGGTTACCCTGTTGAAATTCTGACTCGTGACAAAAAAACCATAAAACTGGTCAAATTTCACCCTAAAAAAGACTGATTCGGATTCATTTCCCAATAAAAACTCATCAGTATTATTAGGAAACTTTCGGATTATGGATAACCTGATCATGTCTGCACCAAATGAAAAATTGAACCGCTAAACACACCTTAACCTGACAGCCCCCCTAGCAATAAGCAATCCATGATTGCTATTTTCAGCAAAACCTTGATCAGCTTCTAATCCTTTTCTTAAATTTATTAGTAATCTTGTATTTTTGTCTATACTTAAAGCCGAGACTCGATGAATTCAACGAAATAATGGCAAAATTTACTGTTATCTTTAAAGATAGAACTATTCAATCCGCTATTTTTGATCAAAAAACGGTTCACATAGGAAGTGATACCAGTAATGACATCATCATTGATAGCTTGGCGATTGCCCCTGCTCATGCGGCTGTATGCTTCAATGAAGAAGAAACTATCATCAAACAACTCAATGATGATTTCCCGATCAGTATTAACAATAACGCAAGCAAAGAGTGCAAATTAAATAATAATGATGAAATCCTGATTGGCAAACATAAAATTATTTATAACACCAACGAGTCCATAGTTAATCCTGCACCTAGCGAAGACGCTAATAACTTTGCTTCGGAACAGCATTTGCCTGAAGCAAATTTACAAATTATGGAAGGTAAACACATTGGTCGCTTAATTCCTTTAAAAAAATCAATGACTCGCATTGGTCATAGTGGCAATGGTGTTGTTGTCATTGCCAAACGGACTGATGGGTACTATATTTCTTCATTAGAAAGCAATGAATCTTTAACTATTAATGATAAATTGCTGAAAGATGAGTCCATCAAATTAAATGCTAATGACATGGTTGTTATTGATGAAACTCCCATGCAATTTTTCCTGGGTTAAGTGATGTCTACTGAAAACGAAAAGCGACAATTCCATCGAATTTTCTACAACGCCAAAGCAAGTCTTGTAGCCGATAACAAAAGCTGGGATTGTGAAGTAATCGACCTTTGCCTGAATGGCTGTCTATTGCAGTTCCCTACAACCTGGCAGCAAGATTCAGATGATATTTGCACATTAAGGCTGACTCTTTCTGAAGATACTGAAATTACTATGGACTTAAAACCGGCGCATGCTGAAGGCAATAACGTTGGATTCAAATGTGAACAAATCGATATTGACAGCATTTCTCAACTCCGCCGTATGGTTGAGCTTAATTTAGGCAATAGTGAAATTTTGGAAAGAGATTTGTCATCACTAGTTATTCTATCCAATAACTAACAGTCCATTTTCACTATAAGAACTTTCGTTTCATCCTATCCGATGCGGTTCTAGCTGAATAGTCTCAATACGTTTGCCGAGCATAATGATTTTGCCGTTGTAACGATCTTCCCCGGTCGCGGTAAATTCAAACAAAAACGATCTCCAGATTCTAATCTGGCCAGTTTCATCGCGCTTTAACCACAGTGCGTTCAAGGCCACATATTCATCAAGCAATTGAATATCCATTCTTCGGCAATATATTTTTACTGCATTTAGTGCAATTTCTCTAGCCTGTTGAGAATTTGACCAATACAGAAAAAAAACTGATTAGTAAAATAATAATAATAATTTCTGGGTAGGTAAAAGTCACTCGTTATACTCCACGCGTTCAAATTCCCATTATCAATCGTTGCCCATTTGTTTTAAAATAGCGACTGAATATGGATATTTTTTTTATTTATCTTATCAAGGCATTAATTTTGCCGCCGGCCATCCTGCTAATTGTAGCCATCATTAGCTTATTGCGTCACTTTAGAAATAATAATCACGGCGTTGGGTTAGCAATTATTTGTTTAATTGGATTATACCTGTTAAGTCTACCCGCTGTTTCTGTAATGCTCGCATCGTCACAACAAATCTATCCTGCTTTATCCAAAGCTCAAATCAAAAATACTGATGCTCAAGCAATTGTTGTTTTAGGCGGAGGAACGCGCCCTCCTGCACCGGAATATGATAACCGTACTGTCCTCCATGAGAGGGTTTTAGTTCGTCTGCGCTATGCAGTAAGAATAGCCAGACTGACCAATCTTCCCCTGTTAGTCAGTGGTGGAAAAGTATTTGAAAGGAAATATCCATCTGAAGCAGAATTAATGCAAGAAGCGCTTGTTCAGGATTTCCAATATAAAGCGAACTGGCTGGAAGAAAAAAGTCGAAATACCGCTGAAAACGCCCGATTTAGCTATCAAATACTCGGCAAAGAAAATATCAGGAAAATACTGTTGGTCACCCACGCTCTCCATATGCCCCGTGCTGCTCAACAATTCAGACGGGTTGGATTTAATGTCATGCCCGCACCCACTGGCTTCATAACCCCTGAAAACAGATCTGTTTTCAGTTATATTCCTTCAGCATCGGCGCTTGAAGTTAGCTCTATGGCATTACATGAATTGCTCGGAAAATTATGGTATAAGCTTAGATATTAAGTTTGTCCTTAACTTGCTTTTCGATGCATACCGCAAAGATTTTTCTGCAATTTCATTTTTGCCATCCATTCATTAAAAGCATCGACGGCAAGCGGTTTGGAAAAATAATACCCTTGCGCAATATCGCAACCGTATCCTTTAAGCCTGTTTAAAATTTCCTGATTCTCAACACCTTCTGCAGTTACATGCAAGCCGAGATTATGAGCCAAATTAATGGTTGCTTTAACAATAATGGCATCATTATCACTGTTTTGAATATCTTCAACAAAAGATTTGTCAATTTTCAATTCGGATAATGGCATTTTCTTCAAATAAGCCAAGGATGAATAGCCTGTACCAAAATCATCTACTGCTAATTCGAAACCCATTTCATTAAGTCTATTAATCACAATCAATGCCCTTTCGGGATCTGTCATGATTGAACTTTCAGTAATCTCAAGAATAATCCATTCAGGCTTCACTCCAGACGATGCCGTAACACCGGCAATAATATCAGGAAGGTTAGGATCCAATAAATCCTTGGCTGATAGATTTACTGAAATCTTGATTTCTAATCCCTTTCTATGCCATTCAGCACAGTGCTGGAAAGCCCTTTTCAGCACCCATAATGTCAATGTTTTAATGGTTCGAGTTCGTTCCGCCATCGGAATAAATTCATCCGGTGAAATAAAACCATGCTTTGGATGATTCCAGCGAACCAGTGCTTCGGCACCAAATAACTCACAACTCTGAATATCTATTTTAGGCTGATAATAGAGCTCCAATTGATCCCGATCAATGGCGTTACGCAATTCACTCATTAAAGTCAGTCGCATCGGGCTATGTTTGTCGAAAGATGATTCATAAACCGAATAACCATTATTGGAGCTTCTCGCCATATACAAGGCAACGCCCGCTCGTTGAACCAGCGAATCAACATCTTCACCATGTTTGGGAAAATGCACAATTCCAACATTGGAATGCACTGCAAATTGCAATCGCTCTACTATAAACGCCTGCTCCATGGCCTTTTGTATGGCCTGAGCAAGATATTGTGCTTCCATTAAATCATCATCAATATCTGTCAACAAAATACCAAATACATTGCCATCAATTCTGGCTACACTGTCCGGATCTAAAACCACGCTCTGAAGACGTGTCGCAATTTGCTTTAAAATCAAATCACTGCTGGTTCGGCCCAAGGTATCGTAAACTTCCTTAAAATTCTCTATTTCAATCAACAATATGGATAATTTAATGTCTTGCTGATTGGTTGAAGTGATGGCCTGACCAACCCGATCATAAAACAAGGCTCTGTTAGGTAAATCTGTGAGTGGATCATGGGTCGTGACATAACTCGCCTGGCGAGTCATTTCGTCTGCTCTTTGGCGCAATTCCTGGGTTTGATCATAAATCATTGCACCCGCTTCATACGCAATGATTGAGCTGGAATATTGCCCCCACAAGGCAAAAACGAAAGGAACACCGTTAAGAATCCACAACGCCATATTGGTTTTTTGGGCTTTTACTATCCCCTCAAGGGATACTTCGCCGACCAAGTAAAAGCTGACCATGCAGCTTGCGACAATGATTGCAGCAATTGCAATCAAAACACCTTGATAGGCGGTCTTTGATACGCTGCTCTTTAGAACCCGAACGTTATCGCTTAATAGCGCAGTTGCCATCGTAAAAATCATAAATCATCTCCTTGCTTATGATTCTAGAAGCAAATGCCGATTTTACAAGCCGGGTTCCAAGTCATTTTTGATGTCCTTCACATTTTCCAAACCAACCGAGATACGAACCAGGCCATCGGTGATACCCGCTTTAAGCCGTTCCTGTTCTGACAATCGGCTATGTGTTGTAGTTGCGGGATGAGTAATGGTGGTTTTTACATCACCCAAATTTGCAGTTATGGATAATAGCCGGGTCTTGTCAATTAATTGCCAGGCTTGTTGCCTGCCTCCAGTCAACTCAAAGCTAATTACCCCACCAAAACCTGTTTGCTGTTGTTTTGCCAACTCATGCTGGGCATGTGATGAAAGTCCTGGGTAATGGACTTTAGCAACACTTGCCTTATCCTCCAACCACTGCGCTAATGCCATGGCATTTTCGCAATGGGCCTTCATTCTGATGGCCAGAGTTTCCAGACCCGATAAAAACACCCAGGCGTTAAAAGGACTCATGGTTGCGCCACCGGTGCGTAAAAAAGGATAAATTTGTTTTTCTATCAATTCATCACTGGCGACCACTGCCCCACCCACACATCGGCCATGGCCATCAATATATTTAGTGGTGGAATGAACTACGATATCAGCGCCAAGCTGTAAGGGTTTTTGCAATGCTGGCGTGCAAAAGACATTATCAACGATCAAAAGACAATCATGCTTGTGTGCAATATCAGCCAATTCCCGGATATCAGCAATTTCAATCAACGGGTTGGATGGCGTTTCCAAAAACAAAAACCGGGTATTTGGGTTTATTGCCGCTTCCCAGGCTGACGAATCAGTTAAATCGACAAAATCAGTGGTCACGCCAAACTTGGCAAAGAAGTTTTGAAATAACAACACAGTATTGCCGAAAACACTGCGTGATGAAACCACATGATCACCCGCTTTTAACAACCCCATGCATAACGCCATAATAGCCGCCATTCCGGAGGAAAAAGCCAGACATCGTTCCCCCGCCTCCATTGCCGCCAATCTTTCCTGAAAAGCTGAAACTGTTGGATTGGTGAAACGAGAATAAATATTTCCCGCCGATTCTCCGGAAAACCTTAGCGCCGCCTGTTCTGCACTATCAAAAACATAGCTGGATGTTGCAAAAATGGGTATGCTGTGTTCATCTTCCCTAGTCCTATGATGCCCGGACCGAACGGCTTGTGTTTCAATAGCGTATTGATTCCAATCTATATTTTTTTTATCCATCAGGCGGAATTGCTCATTTCAATAATAAAATTTTCAGCATTTCTTGCTGCTTGCGCATCGTCATTACGTAACGCTTCTATTCTTTCCAAGTAGGCATTATTAACATCACCGGTACAATATTCATTGCTGAAACATGAGGTATCAAAGCCTTTGATTTCAGGATTACCTTTTCTTACCGCATCAATTAAATCGTCCAGATCCTGATATATCATTCGGTCCGCTCCCATTTCCTGACAAATTTCCTGTTCTGTCCGATTATGCGCAATTAGTTCATGTGCGGCAGGCATATCAATTCCGTAAACATTTGGAAAACGGACAGGAGGAGCGGCTGATGCAAAATAAACTTTTTTTGCCCCTGCATCTCGCGCCATCTGAATAATTTGTTGAGAAGTTGTACCACGAACCACTGAATCATCAACCAGCAGGACATTTTTACCATTAAATTCCAGACCAATCGGATTTAATTTTTGTCGGACTGATTTTTTTCGCATTTGCTGACCAGGCATGATAAAAGTTCTACCTATGTAACGATTCTTGATAAATCCTTCCCGAAATTTTACGCCGAGATCATTAGCCATTTGTAATGCCGAAGTTCTGCTGGTATCTGGAATGGGAATAACCACATCGATATCATGATCAGGCCAGGTTCTGTGAATTTTTTCAGCCAGTTTCTCGCCCATCCGCAGTCTTGCCTTATAAACAGAAATATTGTCTAAAATGGAATCTGGACGAGCAAAGTAAACAAATTCAAAAATACAAGGGGTTTTCTCTATATTTTCAGCACACTGTCGAGTATGTAATTGTCCAGACGCCTCAATAAATACCGCTTCACCTGGTTCAATATCTCTGATTACATCAAATCCCAGGACATCCAAAGCGACACTTTCTGATGCAATCATGAATTCACTGCCTTGGTCGGTTTCCCGTTTACCAAAAACTGCGGGGCGGATGCCATGGGGATCTCTGAAACCCAGAATACCAAAACCTGCAATCATCACGACTGCAGCATAGGCGCCTCGACATCGTCGATGAACTGCAGCAACAGCCTTGAATACATCATCAACAGACAATCGCAACTTTCTTAATTGCTGAAGTTCATGAGCAAAGATATTTAATAAAACCTCAGAGTCTGAATCAGTATTAATATGTCTTTGATCATCCACAAACAACTGTTTTTTTAGCTCTTCTGCATTAGTCAAATTGCCATTATGCGCAAGTGTCAACCCAAATGGAGAATTGACATAAAACGGCTGCGCTTCAGCAGAACTTGTACAGCCAGCAGTTGGATAGCGAACATGGCCAATACCCATCGTGCCTTTAAGGCGTAACATTTCACTACTGGTAAAAACATCACGGGTTAAACCGTTATCTTTACGCAAATGCAAACGATTGCCTTGACAAGTGACAATTCCGGCCGCATCCTGGCCTCGGTGCTGCAATACTGTCAGAGCATCATACAGATCCTGATTAACATTTTGATGGGCAACAATCCCGGCGATTCCACACATTTTCTATAAGACCACAGTTATTGATAATTTAAATATCCAGCCATACTCGACGGCACCTGATCACGCAACCATATAGCAAGCGATTGAAAAGGCGGAATTAATTTTGATTTTTTCCACCAAGTATCTTCAGGTAACGGCGTCAATCCAGCCAGCATAACCAGCACGGCAACTACAACCATACCTCTGGCTATACCAAAAAGCATGCCAGCAAAACGATCTGTTCCTGTCAAACCGGTTTTTTTTACCAGCGCACTTAATAGATAACTGATTATGCCGCCCAAAATCAGAGTAACAAAAAAAAGTATCGCAAATGCTACTGCAATTCTGGCTGAGGAGGAAAAACCGATGACCGGCTCAAGGAATACAGAAAATTTACGACTGAAACTCAAACCGATCCAGATTGCAATAATCCAGGTAAACAAAGAAAAAGCCTCGCGGATTAACCCTCGAAACAATCCGATAATCAGGGAAATAAAAATTAATCCTAATATTGCGTAATCAATCCAGATCATTATTCAGCCACTAAAATGGGTTGCAATTGAAATTGTTTTTCTAATTGCTCTTTGGTCACTTCAGCGCGTTTTTTGTCCAGTTCAGGACCAATTCTAAGACGAAATAATTTCCCGTTTTTCTTCGTGTCAACGGAATCCAAAAATGTTGAAAAACCCTTTTTACGCAATTTCTCCTGCAAAAGCAATGCATTTTCACGCTCTGCAAAGCTGCCCACTTGAATAATCCATCGCACCAGTCCAGACGCTAAAGGTTCGGGCTCATCCTCTTGTTGCTCAACATATAACGGTGGCGCATCAGGCAAAGTCAAAACCTGTTCAACTGAATCTGGTATTTTTTCAGCAGTTTCAACAAAAGTTTCTGTGGGTGGCTCTGGAATTTTCAGTTCATTGATAAACTTTCCTTCATCCTGAACAGGATCATCAAATAACATGGGTATAAAAATAGCAGCTAAAGCTGTGATTACGACAGCTCCAATTAAACGCTGTTTTAATTCCTGATCCATATCACCCTCTATTCAATTTCAGAAACAATGTATTTTTCAGATTATTCAACAATATTATAAATGTTAAGAATAATATGAACGACTACATCCAAATTAAGCCATCTCTTTGGAAAAAGCATTGAAATAAGCAGAAACCAAAAAAAATGACCCGAAAATCAAAACCAGATCGCCTTGCCTGGCATTGGTCAGGGCCGTATTAAATGTTTCGGTAAAATCAGAAAAACCGTAAGCCAGGTTTTTTACTTTCTGCTCTTTCAAAACCTCGGCTATAACCGATTGTTCCGCTATTCTCGTATGATCTAAAGGCGCAATATACCAGTTTAAAACATAAGGTTTCATGATCTGCACAACACCGCCAATATCTTTATCTTTCATCATTGCAAAAATAGCATGAATTCGTTGTTTTGGAAAATACGTTTCCAAACCAGCCGCTAACATCCGTACCGCTTGTGGATTATGCCCTACATCCAGCAGTACTGGAATTTCACCATCAATTAATTGAAATCGGCCCGTTAAATGAGCATTCGTTAAACCTTGAATAAAATTTGAAGTCTCTATCGGCAGTTTTTTCTGTAACAATTCTACTGCCATCATCGCTGTAGAGGCATTTCGATATTGCTGTTCTCCAATTAAAGCGGGCCTGGGTAAGTCGTCAAAAATGATTTGACCATTTAGTATCCATTGCCAACTTTCTGGTGTTTTTTGATAACTGAATTCCTTACCAACCGCATAAACCTTTGCTTGAATTTTCAACGCACTCTTTATTAAAGACGCTGGTGGTTCTGGATCACCAATGACGGCGGGAACCCCAGCTCGAAAAATTCCTGATTTTTCTTGGCCTATCGCCTCCCGGGTTTCTCCAAGCCAATCAGTATGATCAATACAGATAGTTGTGACGATAGCGACATCGGCATCTATGATATTTACAGCATCCAATCGCCCCCCCAAACCTACTTCGAGAAGCTGAATATCAAGATTTGAGCGCCAAAATATATCCAGGGCAGCCAATGTCCCAAATTCAAAATAACTCAGAGAAATGTCATCTCTGGCAGCTTCGATTCGTTCAAATGCCTCGCAAATCGCCTGATCTGAAACGGGTTTCCCGGCAACTTTAATTCTTTCGTTGTATTTGAGAATATGTGGTGAAGTATAAGTACCAACGCGGAATCCAGCAGCTCGATAAATTGATTCCAAAAATGCTATACATGAACCTTTGCCATTAGTACCACCGACAATAATCGTTACGGGTTTACGTTGCTCAGGGTTCAATGCCTGGTAAACACGAGCCACCCGTCCCAAACCCAAATCAATAGGTTTTGCATGCAAGTTTTCCTGCCAGCTTAACCAATCTTCAAGAGCATCAAAATGCATGGAGACGAGTGACAGTTATTACTCTTCTTGATGAGTTTCTTGATCCGATGACACCTGCTCTTCTTGTTCAGGTGCATTTTCGCTATCAACTAGGTTTTTGTTCTGCCGCCTTGCCATTAACATTGATAAAATACTGGCAACCGTTTTTCGCATTTCACGCCGATCTACGATCATGTCAATAGCGCCATGCTCCAACAAAAATTCACTACGTTGAAACCCTTCAGGCAAAGTTTCCCTCACTGTCTGCTCAATGACTCTGGGACCGGCAAAGCCAATTAATGCATTCGGTTCAGCAATATTGATATCTCCCAACATTGCCAAACTCGCAGAAACACCGCCCATAGTTGGATCGGTCATAAAAGAAATAAAAGGCAAGCCAGCATCTGATAACCGGGTTAGCGCGGCACTGGTTTTTGCCATTTGGAACAGAGAAAACAAAGATTCCTGCATTCTGGCCCCGCCACTGGCTGTAAACGTAATAAACGGGGCGCCGATTTCCAAACTCCGATTAATCCCTCGAACGAATCTTTCACCGACAACAGAGCCCATGGAACCGCCCATATAGCTGAATTCGAAAGCTGCGGCAACAATATCCCGGCCAACCAATTTACCTTGCATCACTACTAAAGCATCGGTCTCTTTGGTTTTTTTCTGGGCCTGACTAATACGATCTTTGTATTTTTTACTGTCTTTGAATCGCAAAGGGTCACTCGGTTTCAGCCCCTTGCCAATTTCTTCCTGACCATCCTCATCCAAGAAAATTTGTAAACGGGTACGGGCGGAAATTCGCATGTGGTGGTCGCATTTTGGACACACATTGAAATTTCTTTCTAATTCAGTGTTGTATAAAATCGCGCTACAACTCGGACATTTATTCCACAAGCCTTCAGGTACAGTACCTTTATTCGAAGCATCTGTACGAATTTTTGCCGGAACTAGTTTTTCATACCAACTCATCGTTGTATTGTCTCCAACTCAGATTCTAAAATTGAACATGGTCGTTCAAAAAACTGGCTTTTAATCAAAACCGAAAATTTACAAAAAATATTTGCTGCCGTTAAGGAACGTGCATGGAATAAATTCGAGACAACTGGCATAGGATTTTTGTTTGTCTTCAAGGCGTAGTAACGGACGCAAAGTAAACTATGTAACTGTTGCCACAACACACAAGACGGACAAAAAAACCAAGCAAGTTGATGAAGTTATTTCGTACACATTCCTAACTATCCATAGCCTGACGCATACTACTTAATAAATCAACAATTCCCTGCTTTGCTTTTTCCAGATCATCAGGACTTGATTCAATTTTGCTAATCAAAGCGCTGCCCACTACAACGGCATCGGCAATTCGTGCAATTGATCTTGCCGTTTGCGAATCTTTAACACCAAACCCTACGCCTATTGGCAACTTTGTATATTTTTTTATTTGCTGTATTTTTTTCTCTACTTCATCTAAATCCAGGTGTCCTGCTCCAGTAACCCCTTTCAAAGAAACATAGTAAAGATAACCACTTCCAGCTGCATCCATTTTCTTGATGCGCTCATTACTACTGTTAGGCGCCAAAAGAAATACAGGATCAATTTCACGCGCTTTTAACAAAACAACATATTCTTCCGCTTCTTCAGGCGGGATATCAACAGTCAGCACACCATCAACCCCTGCAGTTTTGGCCGCTTCAGCAAAGTTTTCATACCCCATAGCCTCAACAGGATTCAAGTATCCCATCAATACTATTGGCGTATCTTGATCTTGTTTTCGAAAATCCGACACTAATGTCAATACCTTACGCAAACTCATTCCCTTCGCGAGCGCCCGCTCACTGGCCCGCTGAATAACCGGCCCATCTGCCATTGGATCTGAGAAAGGCACACCTAACTCAATAATATCCGCACCTGCCGCGACCATTGCATGCATCATCGGTACACTAAATTCTGGTTTTGGATCACCTGCTGTAATAAATGGAATGAGTAGTTTCCGCCCCGCACTGGATGCGCTAACAAATTTTGCAGCTATTCGACTCATATTTTAATCCCCTCTCGCTGCGCCATGGTATGCATGTCTTTGTCACCACGCCCTGAAAGATTAACAATGATAATTTGCTCTTTATCCATGTTTGGCGCCAATTTCATGGTGTAAGCCATTGCATGACTGGATTCAAGAGCAGGAATAATCCCTTCCATCTGAGTCAAAGCATGAAACCCCTGCAAAGCTTCATCATCCGTGATATTAACATATTCAGCCCGCCCAATATCCTTCAGCCATGCATGCTCAGGACCAACACCAGGATAATCCAGACCCGCTGATATGGAATGCGTTTCTATAATTTCCCCGTCATCATCTTCCATTAAATATGTACGATTCCCATGCAACACACCGGGACGACCGGCACATAACGGCGCTGAATGTCGTCCTGTTGCTATACCATCACCGGCCGCTTCAACACCAAACATCTTGACGCCGACATCATCAATAAAAGGGTGAAACAGACCAATCGCATTTGAACCTCCGCCAACACAAGCAACCAGCGCATCAGGCATACGCCCCGTTTGCACCTTGCATTGATGTTTAGCCTCGCGGCCAATAATGGTTTGAAAATCCCGAACCATGGCTGGATATGGATGCGGTCCTGCAACTGTGCCTATAATATAAAAAGTATCATCAACATTGGTCACCCAGTCTCTAAGCGCTTCATTCAAAGCATCTTTCAGTGTTTTTGAACCTGACTCAACGGCCACCACTTTAGCACCCAGCAATTTCATCCGGTAGACATTAAGCGCCTGCCGCTCAACATCAACAGCCCCCATATAAACCACGCATTCCAATCCTAGTCTTGCTGCCACGGTGGCCGTTGCGACACCATGTTGACCTGCGCCGGTTTCAGCAATAATCCGGGTTTTTCCCATTCGCTTGGCCAACAGTGCCTGACCAATCGTGTTATTAACCTTATGAGCTCCGGTATGGTTGAGATCTTCACGCTTTAAATATATTTGTGCTCCGCCCAGCTCCCTGCTCCACCTTTTCGCATAATAAAGTGGTGAAGGCCTTCCAACATAATGTTGCAAATCAGCATCAAGCTCGGCAATAAACTCAGGATCTTTCATAAACCGCTGATAAGCCTGATTTAATTCCTGAATAGGTAACATTAATGTTTCTGCCACAAACATGCCGCCGTAAGGACCAAAATGTCCTCTTTCATCAGGCATATGATATTTTTCTGTCATCTTAATTTACTTTTGTCGCCTTGATAAACTTGCTCAATAAACTGTTTCATTTTACCTGCATCTTTAATGCCTTTTTCAATTTCTACACCACTACTAACATCCAATGCGTAAGGTTTAGCTATTTTCACTGCTGTACTGGCGTTTTCAGGACCCAGACCACCCGCTAAAATCAGTGGGAAATCACTGTTTTCAGGTAACAAATCCCAATTAAATTGATGCCCAGTTCCACCTTTGGCATCAGGATGGTACGCATCTACCAATATAGCCGAAGCATCATCATAAGCAGCTGCATAATCAACAAGATTCAAATTTGGGCGCATTTGAACGGCTTTTATATAGGGTTTGTTATATGCACGACACTGTTCAGGTGGCTCATCGCCATGAAATTGAAGTATATCGATGGGAATTTGATCCAAAATCGTTCTGATTTGTTTCTCTGTTTCATTAACGAACAAAGCTACAATGGATACGAAAGCGGGCAATTTTCGGATAATACCGCGTGCCTGAGTAATACTAATATTTCTGGGGCTGGGCGAATAAAAAACCAGGCCAATGGCATCAACACCTAAGGCCGCAGCAGAAATTGCATCTTCGGCCTGGGTAAATCCACAAATTTTAATGCGAGTTCGCATGGTAAGTCATGCCAAAAAAGCCGTATAAAAACGTGCAAGAATACCATATTTTGGCAACTTTGGTATCAGCTCAATATGAAAAAAACCAGCCAAATCACCAAACCGCACAGTCACGGAAGCATCATCCCCCGAATCATGAAATACAACATTGCTGCCATTAAACCTGAGGCGGGAACAGTTACCACCCAGGCAGTAATAATTTTATAAAACATTGATCGTTTTACGAGATTACTTTTTACTACTTTGCGCAATTTTTTTCGCTCGGATTTGGTTAATCCTGACTGCTTGCCTTGCTTTTTAATTTCCTTGACAATTCTGGCTTTTTCCTCAACTGTGGCCCTCTCAAACTCGGCAATTAACGTGTCTATATGATCCTTTCCCTGCCCTTGGTGATGACTTCTAATATCTTCAAGCATGGAGGCATAATTGGTCTTTAGATATTCCCGTAAAAACCCTACCCCAAATACGCCGCCAACTGCGATATGCGTCGAACTGACAGGCAACCCAAGCTGTGAAGCTATAATCACGGTAATCGCAGCCGCCATCGCAATACAAAATGCCCGCATTTGATCCAATTCGGTAATCTCGGAACCGACTGAACGAATCAACCGAGGGCCATACAAAGCTAACCCCAAGGCAATGCCTAATGCGCCAATCATCATCACCCATAAGGGAATTGATGCTTTACTGACAATGCCACCGCTGGTAATTGCATCGTTGATGGCAGCCAAAGGTCCCACTGCATTCGCGACATCATTCGCACCATGAGCAAAACTCAACATTGCAGCAGCAAATATTAACGGAAGATTGAACAATCGATTGACACTCGCTTTTTCATTGGGCAAGCCATCTGCTGATTTTGCAACCACGGGACGCAATAACCAATAAATAATCAAGGCAATCACCAGACCAATTCCCAAGGCCGTAAATAAATCAGTTTTCCAGATTTTTTTCAGCCCTTTCAGAATCAGATAAGAACTACAGGCCCAAGTCATCAAGATCACTAAAACCGGGAGCATTTTTTTGGTAGCCGCAATTAAATCCGACTGATAAGTGATGGTTCGTTTAATCAGATAAAGAAATGCTGCAGCAATACCACCACCCATGACTGGTGAAATTATCCAGCTGGCGGCAATTTTGCCCATCGTCCCCCAGTTCGCTATATCAAAACCGCCTGCTGCAATTCCAGCACCCAACACTCCGCCTACTGTAGAATGCGTTGTAGAAACCGGTGCGCCAACCGATGTTGCAATATTTAACCAAATTGCACCTGCGAGTAATGCCGCCAACATCAACCAAATGAAAGTATCGCTATTAGGAATCAAACCCGGGTCGATTATGCTTTTTTTGATAGTGCTGACAACTTCCCCACCGGCAATAAGCGCTCCGGAAGCCTCAAAAATCGCTGCGAGAATAATTGCCCCACCCATTGTTAGAGCTTTTGAACCAACCGCAGGACCGACATTATTTGCAACATCATTGGCGCCAATATTCATAGCCATATAACCACCGATAACGGCAGCAACAATCAGCATAATGCCGCTATTAGTGTTTAAATAAATACCTGCAAAAAATGCGATGGCAACAAGAAATGAAATAGCGCCTAGGATACGGAAAACATTCGCGCGCGCTGGTAAATTCATTGACATAAATCCCCCCCCTCAAGGAGACAAGCATAATATTTTATTTGGTTATTTGATCAATCAACATTCAACCAACACATTGAATGTAAAGTGAAATCAAATTATTTCTTTTAAACAGAAATTCAAAACCTTAATTTTATTGGCTCTCGAACAAACGCCATGTTGGGATTAGCCCCAAAACACGCACAGTTTACATGAAAAATTAGAATCTTTATGTAATTTTAACCTGAATCCGTATCTTCATTACGGCACAGATGGCAAGCTCTTGTTATCCGCATTGAAAATCACAGACTCAGGTTTAAAGTCATACTCAAAAAATAAAAAAACCAGGCAACCAATAACCATCTAGAGGAAAACAAAAATAAACCCCCTACTCAGCTGGCTAATAGTCTAAAATGAGTATTTAATTGTTTCTTAATGTTTTCTGAATTTATGCGTTTGTTTTGGTTTGTGTTTATTACCGGCGGGATTTTTTTTTATTTCATTGATCAGGCTGTCGATGTTGACTCTTTTTCCAAAGAGCTCATGGTAAACAACCTGTATCACTTCCTGGTTGGCTTTCTTTTTATTATTGGAATGCTCCATTTTAAATATAAATTCAAATTTAAAATTTTATTGCCGCTAATCTTTGCTGTGTTGGTGCTGGGTGAAGTTTATGATTTTTTTATAGAAATAACTAATTTCAGCATCTTATCCTTATTTTACAATATATATGTTCTGTCCTGGGGCGTTATCAGCGGTTTTGCATTTAGCAAATCACTAAAGTCGCCACCAAACACTCAGTCCCTTTAGCAAAAAAGCCGCCCACAAAAACTCTAAATTGTTTTCCGGGTTTGAGTTCGCCAGAGCTGAACAATTTCTTCAACATCGAGATCCTCTGGCCCTTCACGCCAACTGGTAAAATAATCGACATCATTACTTTTTGGCTCGGGGTTCGGACGATAAATTTGCACCCGGGTCGGCAAAGGCGCCGCTTCACCTAAAACCAGTGCTTCACCGCGCCCCAAAGAAGTTAAAATATCTGTTAAATCACCCTCGGCCTCCGGCACCAATCCTCTGATATACCCTTGGTCGTCTGGATTCGTTGTCCGCAAGCAAATAAAAGAGCTGCATTGCGACAACATCGTTTCTGAAAGCTCAGTGGGTCTTTGACTAACCACACCAATAGAAACACCGTATTTCCTACCTTCTTTGGCAATCCGTTCCATCATTTTTTTGGTGCCTTCAAACTGCCCACCTTTTTCTCTGGGAATATAGGCATGGGCTTCTTCACAGATCAAGGTAATGGGAAACTCGCTGCGCCTGGGGTTCCAGTAATTAAACTCATAAGCTAAACGGCCAACCTGAGCTGAAACAGCCGGCCTGACATCTGTCGGCACTGAACTCAAATCAATAACGGTAATATTGCCTTTATTTTGCCCCAAACCGACAAATTCCCGTAACAAATCAACAAGCGTTTCAGAACTGTTACGTTTTTTTGGCTTTAACAGAAAATCATACCGGACATCATTAAAACGGCTTTGCAAGCGAACTAAAAATTCGTCAAACTGGCCAAATAAAGCTCCCTGTACTTTACCGAAATCCTTGCGTTCCTCATTGGCATTTTTAAACTGCAAATACATTTCTGCCAACGAAAAATAAATCGGGGTATCGATAGAAACTGTTTGCAAACCAATTTCCTTTGCAGTTTTACGTTTCAGGGTTTGCAAGACTTCACGCATAAAAGCCATCTGTATAGATGCGCCGCTGTCTGAGCGATCAATAAACAAATCAACCAGCTCAGCGTAAGTCATCATCCAATAAGGCATTTCCATTTCCATGGCATCAACATAATTGACTTTATCTTTTGGAAACGCTGAATGTAAAACTCCCTCCTTATCTTTCCAGCAATATTCGCCATGCAGATCCAGCATGATAATATGGGTTTTGGGCATCGCCTTAATGGTATTTTGAATCAAACTGGTCACCGTCCATGACTTACCCGAGCCAGACTGACCGATAATGGCAAAATGCCGACCAAATAGCGCTCTTGGATCAAGGCTTAGATGATAATCTTTTGCTGCAGATAGCTGGCCAATAAAAAATTCATAATTTCTGAATTTGGAAAAAATCGCATTGATTTCCTCCATTCCGACAGCAAAAACCTTGGCACCCGGAGTTGGGTAATGTCTGACACCTCTAACAAAATCACCATTTTCTGAAATTTCTCCAACTGGAATCAGTGAAATGTTTCGGTCAGTATGTCGTTCGCCATGTTGATTGAAACGATCCAGTTCGGACATTTTAAAAACCAACGCCAACACCCCGATATGGGCTTGTCGAATAACCACATAGGAACCGATCTGTCCGGCCAGAATTTCCTGATCGCCCAGTTTGATAAGAGGAGTTTCTCCAGCATGATCAGAAGCCATTCTGGCTTCCATGCCATCGCCCCGAACTTCGGTAAGATAACCAATTAGAATATTGGATTGTTGTTCTGACATTGCTCAACCTGTTTGTTGCAAAAAGTATTACAACAAGTTTAGTCGAGTATCCAATCCTGACTGGCTAATTTAGCTTAGAAACTGTGAAATTGAACCTGCTTTTAATATCCCGTTCGCGAAGCTTGTTAATTACTACCCGACCAAGTATCCCGCAAAGTCACAGTCCGGTTAAAAACCAGTTTATCCTTTGCTTTGGTATCAATAGCATCCAGACAAAAATAACCCTTTCTTTCAAATTGAAAGCGTGCCTCTGACGGTGCCTCTGCCAAGCCGGGTTCTACCCTGGCATTTTCAAGAATTTTCAGGGATTCAGGATTAAGCGCATCCAGAAAATTAGCTTCAGCATCTGGATTTGGCAACTTGAACAAGCGATCATAAAGTCTGATTTCAGCAGGCAAAGCATGTTCTTCAGATACCCAGTGAATGACTCCTTTTACCTTTCTACCTTCCGGTTTTTTGCCCAAGGTATCCGGATCATAAGTGCATCGCAGCTCAGTAATATTACCCTGGTCATCCTTGATGATTTTTTCACATTTAATGACGTATGAGCCACGTAAACGAACTTCACCCCCTTCTACCAGCCGTTTGAATTTTGGCGGCGGATTTTCTGCAAAATCCTCCTGCTCAATTAATACGACTTTACTGAAAGGAACTTTCCTTTTTCCCAATTCCGGTTTTTGTGGATGATTCGCCACCTCTAATTGCTCAACCTGATCATCAGGATAATTCTCTATCACAACTCGAAGCGGCTCCAAAACTGCCATTGCCCTGGGAGCATTTTCATTCAAATCTTCACGAATACAATATTCCAAAACTCCCATTTCAATCCAGGCGTCTTTTTTGGTAATACCGATGCGTTCGCTAAAATCCCGAATTGAAGCCGGGGTATATCCTGCTCTACGAAGCCCGGCAATTGTCGGCATTCGCGGATCATCCCAGCCATTGACATAACCCTCGGCAACTAACTGATGGAGTTTGCGTTTACTCATTACTGTGTATTCAAGCTGTAACCTGGCAAATTCAATTTGCTGGGGATGATGCTCTGTTTCCAGTTGCTCTAGCACCCAATCGTACAGAGGACGATGATCTTCAAATTCCAAGGTACAAAGAGAGTGGGTAATACCTTCAATAGCATCAGAAATACAGTGGGTATAATCATACATCGGGTAAAGACACCAATCATTTCCAGTCCTCTGATGATGAACCCTTCGAATACGGTACAAAGTCGGGTCGCGCATATTGATATTAGGTGAGGCCATATCAATTTTGGCTCTGAGTACATAACTGCCATCGGCAAATTCGCCTGCTTTCATTCGCGAAAATAAATCCAGATTTTCTTCAATACTGCGAGAACGATCAGGACTTTCTTTTCCCGGCTCGGTCAATGTGCCGCGATACTGCCTGATTTGCTCAGCAGACAGGCTATCGACATAAGCCTTGTCTTTTTTGATTAACTGCACCGCATAATCATAGAGTTGTTCGAAATAATCCGAGGCATAACATAATTTATCCCATTCAAACCCCAGCCAATGAACATCTTTTTCAATAGCTTCCATAAACTCGACGCTTTCTTTTTCGGGATTGGTATCATCAAATCGCAAATGGCAAACGCCATTAAACTCTTCGGCAATGCCAAAATTCAGGCAAATGGACTTAGCATGACCAATATGCAAAAATCCATTTGGTTCAGGTGGAAAACGTGTGACAACTTTGCCATCGAATTTTTTCGTTTCAAGATCACGCGCAATAATTTGGCGAATAAAATTATTTGCTGGTTGATTATCTACAGTAGACATAAAATTGTTGTTTATTGGGAATGGGTAGTTGATACTTTGACAATGCTGTTTTTAACATTTCTTAGAACATGTACAGAATAAATCAGGCAACAGACGCAGTATTTTTACAACACAGAAGACGAAAAAAAGACAATCAAGTTGTTCAAGTTATTTTCATGCGCGTTCCTGAGAACACAAAAATCAACATTATCAAAGATAAATAAAACTTTTTATACTAGCATGTGATCTAAAATCGGTAAATGTATCATCAATCATCCATGCGTTAATTACAATTACGGAAAACCATGCAAAAAAAGAAGTGGGAAATTCTTACTGATCAAGAAACAATCAGTCATCTTGCCGAATCATTAAAAAATAAGCCAGCGACTGTCAACGCTGAAATTACGCCTACAGGCAGCCTGGAAATTTTATCTCACCATGAAATTGAAAGATTATTAGATGCCAGTCGCGGTGGATTATATCAGTTGTTCAGACGTTGTACGCTGGCCGTTTTAAATTGTGGCAGTCCAATTGATGATTCCAGAATCATCATGGAGCAATTCAAAAATTTTGAATTAAAAATTTTTCAGCAAAAAGGTGGAATCCGGCTGGAACTCATCAATGCGCCGGCTTCCGCATTTGTTGACGGTCAAATCATCCAAGGCATTAAAGAACATGTATTCGCCGTGCTTCGAGATATCGTTTATACCCGAAATGAAGTCATCGAAAGTGGCATGTTTGATCTTTCCCAATCAGAAGATATCACTAATGCTGTGTTCCGTATTTTACGTAACGCCCAAGTATTAAAAACTTCTGATATGCTAGATATTGTAGTTTGCTGGGGTGGCCACTCTATCAATCGTACCGAATATGAACATGCCAAGGAAGTAGGTTATGAACTGGGGCTACGTGGTTTAAATATCTGTACTGGCTGTGGCGCAGGGGTTATGAAAGCACCAATGAAAGGCGCAACTATAGCCCATGCCAAACAACGTATATACAGCGGTCGTTATCTAGGCATAACCGAACCAGGTATTATTGCCGCCGAATCGCCTAATCCAATTGTCAATGATCTGATCATCATGCCAGACATTGAAAAGCGCCTAGAAGCATTTGTCAGGCTTGGTCATGCAATTATTGTTTTTCCTGGTGGCGTTGGAACCGCCGAAGAAATTCTTCACATTTTAGGAATTCTTTTACACCCAGAAAACAGTGAACTACCTTTTCCATTGATTTTTTCTGGCCCAGAAGAAAGCGCCGATTATTTTCAGCAAATTGATGATTTTATTGGTTATTGCCTGGGCGTTGAAGCAAAACAGCTATATAAAATAATTATTGGCCATCCAGCAAAAGTTGCCAGAGAAATCAAGGAAGCTATCAGTTCAGTCCAACATTTTAGGGAAGCTTGCCATGACGCCTATTATTTTAACTGGCTATTAAAAATCGATCCAATTTTCCAGGCTCCATTTGTAGCCAGCCATGAAAACATGGCAAAACTGGAAATTCATCGCAACCAACCCATTCACTTGCTGGCAGCAAACTTAAGACGCGCTTTTTCCGGGATCGTGGCAGGAAATGTCAAAGAAGAAGGCATTCAGAGAATTGAACAACACGGACCATACGAAATAAAAGGCGACCCAGAAATCATGGACAAACTGGATAAACTATTAACTTCTTTTGTTGAACAAAAACGCATGAAATTACCAATGAAGGAATACATTCCTTGCTATCGCATTGTGAAATAAGTAAAAAAAATTTATTTTTCAAACAGTTTTTACAAAAAAGCTAATTGCCTTTTTCCAAATAAGCGGTATATTTTTTTGAACTGCCTCGTACTTTATCCGCAGGATATTTCTGCTTGTTTTTTTCCATTTTCTTAGCAACAGCCTCCAAAATATCAATATCCAGCTTGTCAGCCAAACGCACCAGGTAAACCTGAACATCAGCAATCTCATCCCTTACCTGCGCCCTGGTTTGCTCATCCAGTTGTATTGATTGTATACTGTTTACGCTGAAAAATACACTTTTGGAATTCTGTAACATACTGAATGTAAATCGATTATTATGGATGCAGTGAGGTATTTTTGACCGTAAAAAGTATACTTCAGTCAGCCATTGAAAATGCTCCAGTAATTCGGAAGCTTCGACGCTAAGCGCCATTGCCAAGTTTTTTGGCGAATGGAATTGGTCCCAATCTCGA
>Ga0256839_1000227_pt1 | contig 73915 bp, 57 predicted proteins | sample 354166metaG_FD_185968 | JGI IMG/M metagenome (GOLD analysis project Ga0256839, IMG submission 185968) | Hydrothermal vent microbial communities from Mid Atlantic Ridge, Atlantic Ocean - 354-166 | ecosystem: Environmental > Aquatic > Marine > Hydrothermal vents | place: Atlantic Ocean: Mid... | reverse complement strand
GCCCGGGCGATCGCCTCGGCCGAGGGCGGGAGCCGCCCGGCGGCGCCATTCACGTCTTGTTGTTCATCCGTGGCCATGGCTGTTTGTATCCTGCCCTGCGCTCGTCCTAGAATGGGCGGCGGAGCGCCGGAGCACGGATCGCCTCCTGCCGGCCCGGAGGCGATCCTAGCCGGATGACCGGGATGGGAAAAGGCCCCGTCTTCGGCACTCCCGGCAGAGGAGCCCATGCCGACGGCCGAATGCGGCGCAGGCGAAGGACGGCAGAAGGCAGGAAAGGAGATGCAGATGGTCGAGAACCGCGCGCACGACGACACCGCCGAGGCGCCGCGCCCCGCCGCCCCCGACGGCGCCGATCCGGCGCGCGCGCTCGCAGCCATGGCCGAGCGGCTCACGGCGGTGCGAACGGAGATCGGCCGGCGGATCATCGGTCAGGACGACGTCGTCGAGCAGACCCTCGTGACCCTGCTCTCGGGGGGGCACGCCCTGCTCATGGGGGTGCCGGGGCTCGGCAAGACCCGCCTCGTCGAGACCATCGGCCGGGTGACGGGGCTTGCCACCGGACGGGTGCAGTTCACCCCCGACCTGATGCCGGCCGACATTCTCGGTGCCGAAGTGCTCGAAACCGCCGAGGACGGCAGCCGCCATTTCCGCTTCATCGAGGGCCCCGTCTTCTGCCAGCTGCTGCTGGCCGACGAGATCAACCGCGCCTCGCCCCGCACCCAGTCGGCCCTGTTGCAGGCGATGCAGGAACGGAAGGTCACCATCGCCGGCGCTTCTCGTCCCCTGCCCCGCCCCTTCCATGTGCTGGCGACCCAGAACCCGCTCGAGCAGGAAGGCACCTACCCCCTGCCCGAAGCCCAGCTCGACCGCTTTCTCATGCGGATCGACATCACCCATCCCGACCGTGCGGCCGAGCGGCGCATCGTTCTCGAGACGACCGGGGCGGAGGAGGCCGCGCCGCGCCAAGTGCTGACGCCGGCGGAGCTCCTGCGCGCGCAGGCGCTGGTGCGGCACATGCCGGTGGGAGAGGCTGTGCTCGAAACGATCCTCGACATCGTCCGCCGCGCCCGACCCGACGCCGCGGAAGCGCCTGCCTTCGTCCGCGAGAGCGTCGCCTGGGGCCCCGGCCCGCGCGCCGCCCAGGCCCTCGCCCTCGCGGTGCGGGCCCGCGCCCTTCTCGCGGATCGCCCCGCACCGCTGCCCGAAGATGTCGTCGCCCTCGCCCCACCGATCCTGCGCCACCGCATGGCCCTCGACTTCGCCGCCCGCGCCGAAGGGCGGACCGTCGATCAGGTGATCGCCAAGGTCATCCGCGATGCCCTGCCCGGGGAGGAGGCCGCCGCGTGAATACCGCGCCCGCTGCCGCACCGCATCTGGCCGCCGAGGCCCGAAGTCTCGCCGAACGCATCGGCCGGCTGCGGACAGAGGCCGCGGCCCTGGCACGGACCGTCGCCCTGGGGCTTCATGGTCGCCGGCAGAAGGGAGCGGGAGAGGATTTCTGGCAATATCGCCCCGCCCTCGCCGGGGATGACGCGGCCGCCATCGACTGGCGGCGCTCGGCCCGCGACGACGCCCTCTATCTGCGCGAACGGGAATGGCAGGCGGCACAGGAGATCCGGCTCGCCGTCGAGGAGGGCGCGGCGATGCTCTACGCCTCGCGCCGCGAACTGCCTCTCAAGGCCGAGCGTGCGCGGGTGCTGGCCCTCGCGCTCGGCGAACTGCTGATCGACGGCGGCGAAAAGGTCGGGCTGCTCACCCCGCCGCTGCCGCCGCAAGCGGGCCGCACGGCCGCCGCGCGGCTGGCCCATGCCCTCCTCGGCGCGCTTGCCGCGACACCCGCCGAGGACCACCGGCCGATCCCGCTCGGGGCGGCGCATGCCGCGCGGGACGGCCATCTCGTCCTCATCGCCGACTTCCTCATGCCGCGCGACGCCTTCGACCACCTTCTCGAGCGGCTCGCCACCGGCACGGCGCGGCTGACGCTGCTGCAGATCCTCGACCCGGCCGAGGAGCGTTTTCCCTATCGGGGGCGGACCGAATTCGTCTCGGTCAGCGGCCGGAAGCGGCAGGAACTCGCGGAGCCCGCCGCGCTCGGCGCCGATTACCGCCGCCTGCTCGAGGAGCGGCGCGAGCGACTGCGCCTTCTCGCCCGCCGTCGCGGCTGGCGTTTCGCCGTCCACCGCACCGACCGGTCGGCCACCGAGGCCCTCGCCTGGCTCGTCCGCGCGCTGGAGCCCGTGCGATGAGCGCGCCGCCCTTCCTGCCTATCGGCTTCGGCCATCCGTGGCTGCTGCTCGCCCTCCTCCTGCTGCCGCTTCTGTGGTGGCTCATGCGGGCGACGCCCCCTTCGCCGGTCCGCCGCGTCTTTCCGGCCGTCACCCTCCTTGCCGAGCTGAGCGACCGCGACCGGCCCGCCGCCCGCACCCCGTGGTGGCTGCTTCTCCTGCGAACGCTCCTTGCCACCCTGCTGATCCTCGCCGCCGCCGACCCGGTGCTCGATCCGCGGCCCGCTCCCGCCGACAGGGGGCCGCTCCTCGTCGTCATCGACAATGGCTGGGCCGCGGCCGCCGACTGGCAGAAACGGCTCAAGACCGTCCGACGCCTGATCGAGGCGGATCCGGCGCGGCCCGTCGCCCTGCTGCCCACCGCCGCGCCACGCGCCGCGGCGCCCGTCTTCCGCACCCCGGACGATCTGCGCCCGCATCTGGCCGCCCTTCTCCCGGAGCCCTGGCCAGACGCCCCGGCCCGTCTGGCGCCGCTGATCGCGAAGCTCGCCCCGTCCCTCACCTTTTCGACGCTGTGGCTCTCGAGCGGGGTGGCCGCCGAAGGACGGGACGCACTCCTGGCCGCGCTCGAGGCCCGGGGGCCGGTGCGGGTGATCGAGAGCCCCGCCCCGACGCTGGCACTCACGCCCCCCGAGACGGAGCGAAACGGCACGCTGCGCCTTTCCCTCGTCTCGAGCCGCCCGCTGCCGCAAAGCGGCGCGGAGGAGCCTCCGCGCATTCTCGAGATCGTCGGCCGTGATCCGGCCGGCCGAACCCGCGTTCTCGTCCGCCGCCCCATCGCTTCTCCCGCGAACGCGCGCCGCATCCCGATCCGGCTCTCCCTGCCGCCCGAGCTCCTCGGCCGCATCGACCATTTCCGCCTCGCGGGGCTTGCCTCGGCCGGGGCCGTGTCCCTCGTGGGCGGACGGCTGGGCAAGCCGCGGATCCTGCTCGTTGCCCCTCGCGGCGGCGAGGAGAGGGAGCGCCTGCTCTCGCCGCTCCACTATCTCGAAACCGCGCTCGGCGAGATCGGCCCCGTCGCCCGGGCCACCCTGGCCGATGCCGCCGCCGCCAACCCGGATGTCATCGTCCTGGCCGACATCGCCCGCATCGACCCCGCCACCACCCGGCGGCTCGAACGCTGGGTCGAGAAGGGCGGGCGGCTCGTCCGCTTTGCCGGCCCGCGCATGGCCGCCGCCACGCTGGCGCCGGGCACGACCGACCCGCTCCTGCCGGTGACGCTGCGCCCGGGCGACCGGTCGCTCGGCGGGGTGATGAGCTGGTCGCGCCCGCGGCGACTGCGCGCCTTCCCCGATGCCAGCCCCTTCCAGGGCATCCCCCTGCCCGACGACGTCACCATTCGCCGCCAGCTTCTCGCCGCCCCCGACCCCGAACTGGCGGAACGCACGATCGCCATGCTCGAGGACGGCACCCCCCTCGTCACCCGCAAGCCGGTGGGCCGCGGCACGGTCACGCTGTTCCACGTCGCCGCCACACCCGACTGGTCGTCGCTGCCGCTCTCGCGGCTCTTCCTCGACATGCTCGGCCGCCTGGCCACGCCCCGCGGCAGCGCCATCAGCGCGCCAGTGCGCCTTTCCGGGCGCATGTGGCACCCTGAAAGGCTGGTGGACGGCTTCGGCCGCCTCGCCCCTGCGCGCGATGCCGCCCCCGTGCCGGGCGAGGCGCTGGCCGACGCCCCCGCTCCCGGCATCGCGCCGGGGCTCTATCGCGCCGGCGAGATGCGCCACCCCGTCAACCTCTTCGGACCGGACGCCGTCCTTGCCCCGGCAAGCTGGCCCGCGGACGTGCCCGTGCGCCCGCTCGACGCCCCGCTGCCGCGGCCGCTCGCGGGCCCGCTCCTCCTTCTCGCGCTCCTGCTGCTTCTCGTCGAGAGCGGGGCGATGCTGCTGCTTCGCGGCACGCTGCACCGCCGGCGGCACCCGCCTCCCGGCACCCCCCTTCTTGTTCTCGCGCTTCTCTCTCTCGCCCCGGCCGCACCGGGCCGGGCCCAGGGTCTCGCAGCGCCCCCCGGCACCGCCCCCTCCGTCGCCGGAGAACCCGCCCGCAGCGCCGATCCGCTTCCGCAGGCCCCGCCGCCCCCCCGCCTTGCCGGCGAGGCCCTCGCCCGGGCACTCGCGGCGGCATCCCGCACCACGCTCGGCTATCTTGCGAGCGGCGAACCGGCGGTGGACCGGATCGCCGAGGCCGGGCTGCGGGGGCTGTCCGAGGCACTCACCGAGCGCACCGCCGTCGAGCCCGGTCCGCCGATGCGGGTCGATCCGGAGAAGGACGCCCTCGCCCCCTTCCCCCTCCTCTACTGGCCGATCACGGCCTCGACGCCGATGCCGAGCCCCGCCGCCCTCGCCCGGCTCGACCGCTATCTCGCGACCGGCGGCATGATCGTCTTCGACACCCGCGACGCGCCCCTCGCCGCACCGGGGGCCGACACCCCCGCGCGCACCCGCCTCAGGCTCATCGCCGGCGCGCTTGAGATGCCGCCCCTTGCCCCGGTGCCGCGCGATCACGTCCTCACCCGCAGCTTCTATCTCATCGAGAGCTTTCCGGGCCGCTTCGCCGGCGGCACGGTCTGGATCGAGGCGCCCCCGACCGAGGCCGAGGCCCTGCCCGGCGTCCCCTTCCGCCGCCTCAACGACGGCGTGTCGCCGGTCCTCATCGGCAGCAATGACTGGATCGGGGCCTGGGCGGTGAACGAGGAGGGCTGGCCGCTCCTGCCGGTGGGCAGCGGTTACGAGGGCGAGATGCAGCGGGAGAGGGCGTTGCGCTTCGGCATCAACCTGGTGATGTATGTGCTGACGGGGAACTACAAGTCCGATCAGGTCCACGTCCCCGCCCTGCTCGAGAGGCTCGGGCAATGACGGTGGCAGGGATCGATTTCGCACCGCTCCTGCCCTGGCCCTGGTTCCTTGCCGGAGCGGCCCTCGCCGGGCTCGTCCTCCTTCTGGGGCCGGCGCTCCCTCCGCGCGGCCGGGTGCTCCGGGTCGGGGCGGCGCTCCTGCTGCTCCTCGCCCTTGCCGGGCCGGAGCGGCGGATCGAGGAACGGATTCCCGAGGCCGATGTGGTCTTCCTCGTGATCGACGAAAGCCGCTCCCAGCGCCTGTCGGACCGGGCCGACCAGACCCGGACCGCAGCGGCGGCGATCCGCGCCCGGCTCGCGGCAACGGGCCGGGAAACCCCTCTCGAGATCCGCGAGGTGCGCGTCCCCCCCGCTCCGCCCGGACGGCCCGAAGCCTCCAGCGCCGTTCTCACCGCCCTTCTCGATGCCGCCTCCACGGTACCGGCGCGGCGCATCGCCGGTGCCATCCTCGTGAGCGACGGCCAGGTGCTCGACATCGACCGCGCCCTCGCCCGCGCCGCCGATCTGCCCCGTCCGCTCCATCTCCTGCTCACCGGGCACGCGGACGATTTCGACCTCCGGCTCGTCATCCGCAAGGCCCCCCCCTGGGCGATCGTCGGCGAGGAGACCGCCATCACCTTCATGGTCGAGGCCGACGGGCCCGACGCCGCCCGCCCCGCGGCGGCGCGCGTCGAGATCTCGGTCGATGACGGCGCGCCCGAGGTGATCGACCTGCCTCCGGGTCTCGAGATGACCTGGCCTCTCACCCTCACCCATGGCGGCGAGAACATCGTTCGCATCGCCGTCACACCGGCAAGGGGCGAGCTGACCGACCGCAACAACACCGCCTTCCTGCGCATCAACGGCATTCGCGACCGGTTGCGCGTGCTGCTCGTCTCGGGCGAGCCCCATGTCGGCGAACGGACGTGGCGCAATCTTCTCAAGGCCGATCCCGGGGTCGATCTCGTCCACTTCACCATCCTGCGCCCGCCGGGAAAGAGCGACGGCGTACCCTACGACGAACTTTCGCTGATCGCCTTCCCGGTGCGGGAACTCTTTCTCGAGAAGATCGACGAATTCGACCTCATCATCTTCGACCGCTATCCCGTCCGGGGGATCCTGCCGGCGGAGTATCTCGCCAACATCGCCCGCTATGTCGAGAAGGGCGGCGCCCTTCTGGTGACGGCCGGGCCCGAATATGCCGGCGCCGCCTCGCTCTACCGCACCCCGCTGCGCAAGGTGCTGCCGGCCGCGCCGCAGGGGCCGGTTCTGGAAGAACCCTATCTGCCGCACCTGACCGCCACGGGGCGGCGCCACCCGGTCACCGCGACGCTCGAGGCGAACGCGCCGCGCCCGCCCGCCGCCGATGGCAGTCCCGGCTGGGGCCGCTGGCTGCGGCAGGTCCAGATCAAGGCAAGACGCGGCGAGGTCGCCATGACCGGAGCACGAAACGGGCCGCTCCTCGTGCTCGACCGGGTCGGCAAGGGCCGGGTCGCGCTTCTCGGCTCCGACCAGATCTGGCTCTGGCACCGCGGTTTCGAGGGCGGCGGCCCCCAGGCCGAGCTCCTGCGCCGCCTCGCCTACTGGACGATGAAGGAGCCCGATCTCGAGGAAGAGGCGCTGATCGGCGAGATCCGGGGCGACCGGCTGAGCGTCCTGCGTCGCACCCTTGCGGAAGGTCCGCCGCCACCGCTCGTCGCCACCGACCCCGAAGGCGGCGTGCATCGCCCGCCCTGGCGCCGGCTCGGACCGGGGCGTTTCGAGGCCCGCCTGCCGACCGACCCGCCCGGCCTGTGGCATCTCGTTTCGGGCGATCTGACCGCCATTGCCGCCACCGGCCCGGCCATGGCGCGGGAATTCGCCCGTGTCGTGGCCGATGCGGGGCCGCTCGCGCCGGTGCAGGCGCGCACGGGCGGCGGGGTCTTCCGCCTCGAGGACGGGCTGCCCGAGATCCGCCGCATCCGCCCGAACCGGCCGGTCGCGGGGCGCGGCTGGCTCGGTCTCGTCCGGCGCGAGGCCCATTCGGTCGTCGGGATTGCCCGCACCCCGCTCCTGCCGCTCTGGCTCGCGGCCCTCGCGGCGCTCTCCCTCCTCGCCGCGGGCTGGCTGATCGAGAGCCGCCCGCCGGGCCGACGCCGTTGAGCCACATCCCGCATGTGCATGAAGAACGGTCTGTAGCGATATGAAACAAATGCGCTTATTGAGCGCACACTTCGCCCGGGACTGGACAACGGCCCGCTTGACGCCCATATGCAGGAGCGAAAACCCGCCGCCGGGGGCGGAGGCGCCACGTCATCTGCGGCCCACCCTCCGCCGCCTGCCGCTTCCTGCCCTTCCCCGCTCCCCTGCCGCGACCGAAGAGGGGCCGGGGTGAGACAACGCGTCATCTGAGGAGGCACACTTTTCTGCGTCACCCTGCCATGCTAGAGGCCGGCCACGGGCTCCGGGGGAAGGGGTGCCGCCCAGGCCATGCCCGCCCCCGGAAGCGGCCATCATCGCGAGGAGCGACCGAGACATGCTCGACACGACCCATATCCGCGAAACCCTCGAGAGGCATTTCGACCTGTCGCCCGATCCCGATCTTGCCGAGGAGATGCGCGACATCCACGCCCGCATGCAGCGGGTGGTGCCGCCCGCCGACTGGGCGATCCATGCCCCTTACGTGAAGGCGATCAACACGCTCAAGCGCGAGAAGAACGCCGTCATCCTCGGTCACAACTACATGACGCCCGAGATCTATCACGGCGTGGCCGATTTCGTCGGCGACAGCCTCCAGCTCGCGATGAAGGCCCAGGAAACCGATGCCGACATCATCGTGCAGGCCGGCGTCCACTTCATGGCCGAGACCAGCAAGATCCTCTCGCCCGAAAAGACCGTGCTGATGCCGGACATGGCGGCGGGCTGCTCGCTGGCCGAATCGATCACCGCCGAGGGCATCGCCGAGATGCGGCGGCGCTATCCCGGCGCGCCGGTGGTGAGCTATGTCAACACCACCGCCGAGGTGAAGGCCGCTTCCGACATCTGCTGCACATCGGCCAATGCGCTGCAGATCGTCGAGGCGCTCGATGCCGATACCGTCATCATGACGCCCGACCGCTACCTGGCGCAGAACGTGGCCCGGCAATCGTCGAAAAGGGTGGTCTTCTGGGAAGGCTCCTGCATCGTCCACGAACTCTATACCGCCGAGGATCTGCGCGAATATCGCCGGCACGACCCGGAGGTGAAGATCGTCGCCCATCCCGAATGCACCCCCGACGTGGTGGCGGAGGCCGATTTCACCGGCTCGACCGGCGGCATCATCCGCTGGGTCGAAGAACATCGGCCGAAAAGGGCGATGCTGGTCACCGAATGCTCGATGGCCGCGAACATCGCCGATGCGCTGCCCGACGTCGAATTCGCCAAACCGTGCAACATGTGCCCCTACATGAAGAAGATCACCCTCGAGAAGATCCTCTACGTGCTCCTCACGGGGGAGAACGAGGTGGTGGTCGATCCCGACATCGCCGCGAAGGCGCGGGTGGCGGTCGAGCGGATGATCGATCTCTCGAAGAAGCTCGGGCTCTAGCGGCCGATGGGAGCGATGACGACCGGAGCGGGGCGGCTGGTCGAGACCGACCGCGTGGTGATCGTCGGGGCCGGGGTGGGGGCGCTCTTCGCCGCCCTGTCGCTCGCGCCGCGCCCGGTGCTGGTCATCTCGCCCGAGCGCGTCGGTCGCGGTGCCAGCTCGGCCTGGGCCCAGGGAGGCGTGGCGGCCGCGGTCGGCCCCGATGACACGCCGGAACGCCACGCCACGGACACGATCCGCGTCGGCGCCGGCATCGTCGATGCCGCTGCCGCCCGTGCCATCGCCGCCGCCGCGCCGCGGGTGATCGACCGCCTCGCCGCCCTCGGCATTCCCTTCGACCGCACCGGCGAGGGCCGCTTCGCCCTCTCGCGCGAGGCGGCCCACAGCCGGGCACGCATCGTCCGGGTGAAGGGTGACGGCTCGGGCGCGGCGATCATGGCCGCCCTGACCGACAGGGTGCGGGCCACCCCCTCCATCGCCCTTCTCGAGGAAGCGATGGCGATCGGCCTCGAAGCGGATGATGAAGGGGCGGTGCTGGCGCTCCAGCATGCCGGGAGGGGCCACTCCGCCCCGCTTCTTCTTCGCGCCCCGGCGGTGCTGCTTGCCGGGGGCGGTTCGGGCGGCCTTTATGCGCTGACGACCAACCCGCCGCGCATCCGCGGCGAGGTGATCGGCCTTGCCGCCCGTGCCGGCGCGCTGATCGCCGATCCCGAATTCATCCAGTTCCACCCCACGGCGCTCGATCTCGGCGAGGATCCGGCGCCGCTCGCGACAGAAGCGCTGCGGGGCGAGGGAGCGGTGCTCGTCGATCGGGAAGGCAGGCGCTTCATGGCGGAGGTCCATCCCGATGCCGAGCTCGCCCCGCGCGACGTGGTGGCCCGGGCGGTGTTTCGCGAATGGGCGGCGGGGCGGCGGCCGATGCTCGATGCGAGGCGGGCCGTCGGCGCCGCGATCCACGAGCGTTTCCCCCGCGTGGCCGCCGCCTGCATGCGCCACGGGATCGACCCGGCGAAGGAGCCGATGCCGGTCGCGCCTGCGGCCCATTACCACATGGGCGGGGTCGCCACCGACATCGACGGCCGCAGCTCGCTCGCGGGCGTCTGGGCGATCGGCGAATGCGCATCCACCGGCCTTCACGGCGGCAACCGCCTCGCTTCGAACGGGCTTCTCGAAGCGCTGGTGCAGGCCGAAATGGCAGCGGCCGACATCGCCCGAACGCTCCGCGGCCTGTCCCTCCCGGCCCCCGTCCCGCCCCTCCGTTTCGAGGGAACCGGCAGCCCCCCCGACGCAGCGGCCCTCGCCAGGCTGCGCCAGATCATGAGCCGCCATGTCGGTGTCGTCCGCACCGCAGAGGGGCTCGAAACCGCCCTCGAAGCGATCAGCGCAATCGAGGCGCGACACGGCGCGAGCCCCGAAATGGCCAACATCTGCGCCACCGCCCGGCTGATCGCGACCGCCGCGCTTCTCAGGCGCGAGAGCCGCGGCGCCCATTTCCGCGCGGACTTTCCGGCGCCCGACCCGGCTTGGGCGCACCGCACCCGCCTCACCCTCGAAGAAGCGCGCGCCCATGCCGCCGCAGCCGCCAGCACCGCGGAGAGTGCCCCATGAGCCACGCCGAAACGCTGCCCCGTCTCGTCATCGAGCCGATCGTCGCCCATGCCTTGCGAGAGGATTTCGGCACGGCCGGAGACGTCACCTCGCGCGCCGTGCTGCCCGCGGGCCTCGTCGTCCATGCCGCCATCCGCGCCCGCGAGGCGGCGGTGGTTTCGGGCATGGAGGTCGCCGCCACCGCCTTCCGGCTGACCGACCCCGCCCTCGACATCGCCATCCGCATCGCCGACGGCAACCGCTGCCGGCGGGGGGATGTGCTTCTCGAGGTCGCGGGGCCGGCCCATGCCGTTCTCGCGGCCGAGCGCGTCGCCCTCAACTTCGCCGGGCGGATGTGCGGCATCGCCACGCTCACCGCCGCCTTCGTCGAGAGGGTCGCCGGCACGGGAGCGCGCATCACCTGCACCCGCAAGACGACGCCGGGGCTGCGCGCGCTCGAGAAGCTCGCCGTGTGCCATGGCGGCGGCTTCAACCATCGCCATTCGCTGGCCGACGCCATCCTCATCAAGGACAACCACATCGCCGCCGCCGGCGGCATCCGCCCGGTGCTGGAGGCGGTGAAGGCCCGCAGCGCGCACATGGTCGCCGTGGAGATCGAGGTCGACACGCTCGGGCAGCTCGAGGAGGTGCTCACGGTGGGCGGGGCCTCGGCGGTGCTGCTCGACAACATGCCGCCCGACATGCTGCGCGAGGCCGTGCGCATGGTCGCCGGGCGGATGGTGACGGAAGCGAGCGGCAATGTGAGTCTCGAGACCGTCGCCGAGATCGCCGCGACCGGCGTCGATTACATCTCCTCGGGCCGGCTGACCCATTCGGCCCCGACCGTCGATCTCGGCCTCGACATGTAGCGCCGCCGCGAGCGCCCGCCGATGCCCGGCCGGCCCTTGCGCCGAGGCGCCGGCCGCGGCATGAACGGGGCATTGCGCAGGGCGGCGAGGCGGCCGGCCGGCGGCGACAGGGAACGAGGAGTGCGGCATGCGTATCGCGATGGTCGGGACGGGCTATGTGGGGCTCGTCTCGGGAGTGTGTCTGTCCGATTTCGGCCACGAGGTCGTCTGCATCGACAAGGATCCGGGCAAGATTTCCCGGCTGGAAGCGGGGGAAGTGCCGATCTACGAGCCCGGGCTCGACGATCTTCTCGCGAAGAACGTCGCCGCGGGCCGGCTTTCCTTCACCACCGATCTGGCCGACGGGGTGCGCGGTGCCGATGCGGTCTTCATCGCCGTCGGCACGCCGACCCGGCGCGGTGACGGCCATGCCGATCTCTCCCATGTCTTCGCCGCCGCCGAGGAGCTGGCCGGGGCGCTCGAGGGGCACACCGTGGTCGTCACCAAATCGACCGTGCCCGTCGGCACCAACCGCAAGGTCAAGCAGATCATCGCCAGAGCCCGGCCGGATGCCGACTTCGACGTGGCATCGAACCCCGAATTCCTGCGCGAGGGCGCGGCGATCGACGATTTCATGCGCCCCGACCGGGTGGTGATCGGGGTGCAGAACGAGCGCGCCGCCGAGGTGATGCGCGAGATCTACCGGCCGCTCTATCTGCGCGATTTCCCGATCGTGGTCACCGATCTCGAGACGGCGGAGCTGATCAAGTACGCCGCCAACGCCTTCCTGGCCACCAAGATCACCTTCATCAACGAGATGGCGGCGCTGTGCGAGCGCGTCGGGGCCGATGTCAAGGAAGTGGCCCGCGGCATGGGGCTCGACGGGCGGATCGGCAACAAGTTCCTCCATGCCGGCCCCGGCTTCGGCGGTTCCTGCTTCCCGAAGGACACCCGGGCGCTGGCGCGGATCGGGCAGGAACATGCCGCCCCGCTCGAGATCGTCGAGACCGTCATCCGCGTGAACGATGCGATCAAGCGGCGCATGATCGACAAGATCGTCGATCTGCTCGACGGCGAGGTCAGCGGCAGGACGGTGGCGGTGCTCGGCGTCACCTTCAAGCCCAATACCGACGACATGCGCGAGGCGCCTTCGCTGACCATCGTGCCCGCCCTCGTCGGCATGGGGGCGAAGGTGCGGGTGACCGACCCCGAGGGGCGGCGCGAGGGCGAGGCGCTCCTGCCCGGCGTCAAGTGGTGCGACAATGCCTACGAGGCCGCGCGCGGGGCCGACGTGGCGGTGATCCTGACCGAATGGAACGAGTTTCGCGCGCTCGATCTCAAGCGGCTGGCCAGGAAGATGCGCCGGCCGCGGCTGGCCGATCTGCGCAACATCTACGAACCGAAGGCCGCCCGTCGCGCCGGTTTCGAGGGCTATCTTGCCGTCGGCCGGCCGGGCTGGCTGCCAGAAGGGGCCGGCTGAGCGCCGCGGCCGCGGGGCAGAAAGGCCGGGCCGTCCGGGCTCTCCGCTCCCCGTCACCCGCCCTTGCGGGACGGCAGCCGACGAACCGGGCTCCGGGGAGAGATGCCGGGCGCGGCGGTCACTCCCTGCCCCGCGGAGACGGAGGCGGCAGCCCGGGGGTTCGCGGCGGCAGATCGAGACGGATCACCCCCACCACGGCATAGGGGAGAGGGCCCCGCTCGAGCACGACCGGCGCCAGCGCCTCGGCCGCCGGATCGACCCGGCGGGCCGCGGCCAGGGCGGCGGCGAGCCTGCGGTCGTAGTTGCGCCGCGTCGCCGGCACGAGGAGGAGCGCCGGCCCGCCCGCCGCGCTGCGCCGATGCAGGAGAAAATGATGGGTGGCGGGCCCGCCCAGGGGATAGACCGGCAACCGGTCGTGCAGCGCCGTCGCCATCGCACCGCCGTCGATATAGTCGAGCACCGCGAGAGCGCGGGCATCGTCTAGAAGCCCCCGCGCCTCGAGCGCCGGCAGAAGGCCCGACCAGTCGAACAGGCGGATCGTGTCGTCCCAGGCGGGCGGGTTCTCTCCCGTCTTCCAGGTCAGGATCCCGCTGCGCACATGGAGGACGAGCACGAGCACGACCACCCACAGCGCTCCGCCGAACCACACGGCAAGGCGCCGAAGCCAGCGGCCGGGACGGACCGCCGCCCCGAGCGGCAGGGCGACGAGCCAGCCCGGCAACGCCCAGTGCGGCAGCGTGCCGTCCGGTGTCAGGAGATAGACGAGGTTGAACATCACGATCGGCCCGAGGGCGAGAAAGGCGGCGAGCCGCCCCGCCTTCCCGAGCCGGCCGCGCAGCCCCGCCACCAGGCCGGCAAGAGCGGCGAGCATCGCGGGCGGCAGCAGATAGAGCGCCTGGGCGACCAGCATCGCGAGAAAGTTCCCCGGCGACAGCCCGCCGCCGGCACGCCCGCCCTGGAAGGCGAAGGAGGCCCAGTCGTTCTGGAAATTCCACATCAGCACCGGCAGAAGGCCAAGGCCCGCCACCGCCGCGCCGAGCCAGGGCCAGGGCTGGCGCAGCCAGGTCCGGCCGTGCCGGGTCGCGATCATGTAGAGAAACAGGCTGACCGGAACGAGCCCCGCCTGGTATTTCGACATCAGCGCTCCGGCGAGCGCCACCCCCGCGGCGAGCCAGAGCCGCCCCGTCGGCCGCCCCGCCTCTTCGGCCGCGAGCACCTTCAGAAGCAGCCAGACCGTGAGCAGGAGAAAGAAGTCGAGCGGCCCGTCGGGGACGACGAGCAGCCCGCCGACGATCGAGAAGATCGGCGAGAGGAGCAGGAACAGCACGGCCCACAGCCCCGCCCTCGCACCGGCGAGACGGGTGCCGATGCGCCACAGGAGCCAGGCCGTGCCGGTGCCGAGAAGGAGGAAGGGCAGGCGAAAGAGGAAAGGGTGCTCGATGCCGGTGATCCGCGCCATCGCCACCGGCAGCCAGAAGCCGAGCGGAGGATGGTCGAAGAAGCTCCAGCTGAATTCCCGCGCCGCGGCGATGGCGTAATTCTCGTCCACCCCGAGAGGGGCAAGGGCGGCAAGAAGGCCACGCAGCACGAGATGAAACGCGACGAGGCCCAGGGCCAGGTGCCGGAGCCCCGCCTCCTCGGCCGGAGCCGGGGCGTCATCCTTCGCTGATGCCGGGAGGGTCATCGCCGCCTCCTTCCCTGTCCACCTCTTCGCCCGGCATCTCCCGCACCCGCCCGAGCACCGCCCCGCCGGGCGTCCGCTAGCGGGTGCGCCAGGTGAAGAGGGCCGAGGCCATGAAGTTCCACAGCGCCCCGACCACCGCGCCCGCGAAACTCGCCACCGGCCATGTGCCGAACCACTTGAAGAGCAGCCCCGCCACGCCGACATTGGCCAGCGCCCCGATCGAACAGACGACATAGAAGGAGGCGAGGCCGCGCCAGAATTCCCGCCCCCGGAGCTGCCGGTCGCGGTAGGTCAGCATGTTGTTGAGCAGGAAGTTCGTCGTCATGGCGGTGAAGACGCCGATGGTCTGCGCCGCCCAGAACGGGCCGCCCGAGAGCGCCATCACGAGGCCGACCATCCCGAGCTGCACCGCCACCCCGGAAATGCCGACGAGGGTGAAGAGCACGAAACGGATCGGCACCAGCCCCCCCGTCAGCCGCGAGACCAGCAGACCGAGAAATTCGAGGGTGACGGCCGTGTCCATCTTGCTTTCGCCGTGACGGCGCTCGCGGAAGGTGTAGCCCACCTCCTTCGTCTTCCAGCGCCCCCGCGAAGCCGAGAGCATGTCGGCCAGGATCTTGAATCCCTGGGGCTGAAGCTCGGTCACCACCTGGTTGAAGCTCTCGCGCCGCACCATGAAGAAGCCGCTCATCGGGTCGGATGCGGTGATCTTGAGCAGCCTGCGCGCCAGGGCGGTGGCCATGTCGGAGCCCCATTTGCGCACTTTCGAGAGCCCGGTGCCGACCGTGCCACCCGCCACATGGCGCGAACCGATCACGAGATCGAGTTCCGGGTCTTCGGCCATCAGCCGGAACATTTCGGGCAGGATGCGCTCGTCATGCTGCAGGTCGGCATCCATCACCGCCACCACCGGCGAGACGGACGACAGGATTCCCTCGATGCAGGCGCCCGCGAGGCCGCGGCGGCCGATCCGGTGCAGCACCCGGACATTGCCGCGCTCGCGGGCAAGCGCCCGCACCTCGCGGGCTGTGCCGTCGGGGCTGTCGTCATCGACGAAGACCACCTCCCAGTCGATCCCTGCCAGCGCCTCGTCGAGCAGGGCGACGAGCGGGCGGATGTTGTCCTTCTCGTTGTAGGTCGGCACGACGACGGTCAGCTCCGGCAGCCCGCGCCTGCGCGCCATCTCCGCCTGCGATCCGGGAGCCGTCGGCGCCGCTCCAGCGGCAACCGCCGCCCCTTCCCCGCCCTTGCCGGCCGCTTCGTCTCCCGCCACCCGCGCCGGTGACGCGCCCTCATCCTCAACCGTCATGGCCTGCTCCGCTGCTGCCGCTTGCTGCCTCTTGCCACGGGGCCGGGAGCGGGTCAAACTCCTGCCACTTCCCGACGCTTCAGGCACCCCTTCTTGGAAATGGCGCCGCTCTGCGCTAGAGACGGCGCAAGGCCCCTGCCAACGGGAGAGAGACATGCGCAGCGCCAGCCTGAGCCGTCGCACCGCCGAGACCGACATCACCGTCACCGTCAATCTCGACGGCACCGGCCGGCGCCGCATCGCCACCGGCATCGGCTTCTTCGATCACATGCTCGACCAGCTCGCCCGCCATTCGCTGATCGACATGGAGATCCGCTGCGAGGGAGACCGGCACATCGACGATCATCATTCGGTGGAGGATGTCGGCATCACGCTCGGCAAGGCGCTGGCCGAGGCCCTGGGCGACAAGGCCGGCATCCGTCGCTATGGCAGCTGCCTGCTGCCGATGGACGACGCGCTGGTGCGCGCCGCGCTCGACCTTTCGGGCCGCCCCTTCCTCGTGTGGAATGTCGAGATGCCGACGGCCAGCATCGGCCGGTTCGACACCGAGCTCGTGCGCGAATTCTTCCAGGCCCTTGCCGTGAACGGCGGCATCACGCTGCATGTCGAGCGGCTACACGGTTTCAACAGCCACCACATCGCCGAGGCCGCCTTCAAGGCCGTGGCCCGCGCCCTGCGCGAGGCGGTCGAGCCTGACCCGCGGGCCGGCGGCGCGATCCCCTCGACCAAGGGCTCTCTCTGACGAGGGGCGGGGCGGTATCCCGTGCCCCCTCCGCTCACGGGCCGGGCCCGCGATCATCGGCGGGGCGATCGATCGGGCGTCATCTGAAGGAAGAGTGAAATGCGGACCGTCATCGTCGATTATGGCTCCGGCAATCTGCGTTCGGCGGAAAAGAGCTTTGCCCGCATGGCCGAGGCGCTCGATGCCGGCACGGTCAGCGTCTCCGACCGGCCCGAGGAAGTGGCATCGGCCGACCGGATCGTGCTGCCCGGCGTCGGCGCCTTCGCCGACTGCCGCGAGGGGTTGAGAAGCCGGGACGGGCTGTGGGAGGCGATCGAGGAGGCGGTGCGCGTCAGGGGGCGTCCCTTCTTCGGCATCTGCGTCGGCATGCAGCTTCTGGCCAGCCGCGGCACCGAGCACGGCGTGACAGCCGAGGGTTTCGGCTGGATTCCGGGCGAGGTGGTGGGGATCACCCCCTCGGACCCGGCGCTCAAGATCCCGCACATGGGCTGGAACACGCTCGAGATCACCCGGCCGCATCCGGTTCTGAACGGCATCGCGCCCGGCCGGCACGTCTATTTCGTCCACTCCTACCACCTCGTTCCCGAACGGGCGGCACATCTTCTGGCCACCACCGATCACGGCGGGCCGATCACCGCCGCGGTCGGACAGGACAACATCTTCGGCACTCAGTTTCACCCCGAGAAGAGCCAGAAGGTCGGGCTTGCCATCATCGGCAACTTCCTCCGCTGGCGCCCCTGAAAGCCGGCGCCCGCGATCTTCCGCAAAGCCGGCGCCGCCTCTGCCACCTCGCCCCTGGCCGGGGTCGGCATCCCGGGCAGGCACGAGCCATGGGGGCACCCGGGCAAGGCGCCCGCGGCAGGCGGCCCGGACGGGCACGGACGCATCGGGGACCGGCGGAGCGCCCTCGGCGGACGGCCCGGATGGAGGCAGGCGCACGCAGCGACCGGGCATCCGCCTCGCCGCCCGGGAGGAGCCCTCGACCGGGTGGGGCGGATGGGGACGCAGGGGCGGCAACGGTTTCGCCCCTTGCACAGGGCTTTGAATCCTCGATCCGGCCGGCGCGGGAGCATGCCGCGCCCCCTTCACTCCTGCCACCTTTCGCGCCACCACCCTTCCGCATGACCGGAGCGATTGACAGTGCCATTGCCGGCACTTCCCTTCCCGGGGCTGCCCCCGGCGGGCGCGCGGCCCGGCACGTCCGACATGCACGGCGAAGCGGTGCCCGGCCGCCCTCCTCACGGCCGGGAGCGCCGGCAAGCCGCGGTGTCTCCGCCCCCACGGCGGAGGGGCTATTGCACCCGCTTCCACTCCTGCCCGCGGCAGAGAAGCCCCCCCATCACGCAACCCTTCACCGTCAGCCGGTTGCCGTCGAGCTGCATCTTGGAGCGATAGACCTTGTCCCTGTCCGGTGCCCAGATCCTGCCGTCGGCGTAATAGCCCTCACCCTCGGGCTTCATGTCCCAGATGATCGGCTTGCCGAGATGGGCATATTGCGGATCGGGGACGCCCCCCTTCTTGAAGGCCTTGACGATGGTGCCGCAGATCTTCCGCCCGCAGGGCGCGATCTGCACATGCAGCCAGCCGCCATTGTCGCCGGGAGCGGTCTGCCAGACGCCGGCAACGGGATCACCGGCCAATGCGCTCCCCGCCCCTGCCAGAACGAAGCTTGCCGCCATCATCCACCGTTTCATTCCGTCCTCCCTGTCGTTCTTCCCTCCCGGCAGCTTACGCACGCCATCGCACGAAGCAAGCATGCCGCGAGGTCAACCGCGCCCTGCCCCCCGGGAGCGGCTCAGCGCCGGGGCACGCCACCCCCGAAGGCGGCGCGGCCGGCATCGTCGAGCGCCCAGCGTGCGAGGGCCCGCGCGAGGGTCTCGGCCAATCTGCGCCGCCACGCCGGATCGGCCAGAGCGGCCCGGTCGGCCGCGTTCGAGAGAAAGCCCGCCTCGACGAGCACCGAGGGAATGTCGGGAGATTTCAGGACCGCATAGGCCCCGCGGATCCGCGGGCGGCCGAGAAGGCGAATGCCGTCGCGGGCCAGCTCGGCCACCATCCGGTCGGCCAGGGCCTCGGAGCGGGGCAGGGTCTCGCGCATGGCCAGATCCGCCAGCACCGATGTCAACGTATCGTCCACCCCCTGCAGATCGAGCCCGGAGAGAATGTCGTCGCGGGCATGACGCGCGATGAGGGCCTTCGCCGCCTCGTCGGAAGCCTCGGCCGAGAAGGTGTGGATGCTGACGCCACGCGCCTGCCCCGAGGCGAGCGCGTCGGCATGAAGCGAAACGAGCACGTCGGCACCTGCGGCGCGGGCGATGCTCATCCGCCGCTCGAGCGGCACGAAGCTGTCGTCGTTGCGGGTCAGGACGACATCGACATCGCGCCGTCGCAGCGCCTCGGCGAGGGACCGGGCCAGGGCAAGGGTGACATCGGCCTCGCGCAGCCCGCCATGCTCGGCACCGGGATCGACCCCGCCATGACCCGGGTCGACGGCGACCTTGAGACGCCCTCCCGGACGCGGCGGCCGCGCCTCCTTTCCGGCGGACTTTCCGGCGGAGGGCACCCCCGCCGGCAGAGCCAGGGCCGTCGGCCGGCCCGGCGGCACCCCCGGGCGGAAGACCAGCCGGAGCCGGGCCGCACCTCCTTCGGTCCGCATCTCGCCGCTCGCGAGACGGTAGGGGCGCCCCGGCAGGAGAACAAGGCGCCACCAGGGCCCGGCAAGCCGGCCGAAGCGCAGGCGCCAGGGCAGACGGGCGGCGAAGCGGCGACGGAGCGCCCGCGTCTCGGAAAGGGCCGGCTCCCCGAGAGCCAGATCGATCACGAGCCGCGGCGGCGCCACCAGCGCGTCGGCCCGCCAGGGCACCGGGCTTTCGAGGCCGAGCGCGAGGCGAAACGTGCCGTCGGGCCCGAGCGCGGCCTGCAGCCCCCCCTCCCCCTCGGGCAGCAACCGTGCGCCGCCCCCTTCGGCCGCGAGGGAGGGCGGGCCCGTGAGAACGCGCGCCGCAGGGGGAGAGACGGGAGGGGCGCTCGCAGGGAGCATGGCCGCCGGCTTCGGCGAGGCGCCCTCCGCGGCGGGCGCTTCGGCCGGCGGCGAGGAACCGGCACCCGCCGGGCTTTCCGGCGCGCTCGGTTCCCTCTCGCGGGCACGGGGTTCTTCGCGGGCAAGGGCTGCGGCGGGGAGAGCCGCCTTCACCGGCCCCCCTTCCCGACCATCGACCGCCCTTTCTGTCCGCATGGTGGCCCGCATGACGGAATTCGCCTGCGCCCCCCGGACGGGCGACGCCGCCGATCCGCGCGGGCGCGGCCTCGGACGGAGCGCCACCCCCTTTCCCGTCTCGCCGGAACCTTTCGTCCTTCGCGGGTTCGTCGTGCGCGAACCGGGCCGGGAAGGGCGCGGACAGGGCCGGAGCCCCTGCAACGCCCGGACGCCTTCGCTCCGCAGCACCATCACCGCCTGCCCGCCACCGTCGCCGCAGGGGGCCGCCAGCACCGCCGCCCGATCCCCGGCGCCGAGAAGGAGGACGAGCGCCAGAGCCGCCGCTCCTCCCGTCCTCCGGGCGCATCGCCCCGCCCAGCCCGCCTCACGCATCCGCCTCGCCCCGAAAGCCCCTTGCCATGCGCCGATCTTGCCCCGGCTGCGCGCTCCGCCGCAAGCCTTCCGCCGTTCCCGGCGGGGTGGGCCCCGTCCTGCGGGCGATTTCCCCCATTGTCATTGCCGGCAAGATGCCATTAATGTGGACGGGCATGCAGGCAGATCCCGCATGCACGCAAGATTTCGGGTCTGAACGGGTATCAGCCACAACCGTTGTCCCGCGACAGCCTCGCCAGACGATGCTTGTGACGCGGTCCCCGACAGAACGAGCCGGGCCCCGCGCGGGCCACCCCATCCGGGGGACAAGCCGGATCGAATTCGCCTGCCGCCCTGCGGCACCAGGAGACAAACCGCGATGATCGGCGTTGACGCTGCCACATCCCTGCACGGAGACGAGAGGCCGAAGGCCGCTGCCTGCGCGGCGGCGCCGGCCTCCCGCGCCACGCCCATCGCCCGAAGAAGGACTGCGCGTTCCCTCTCCCCGGAACCGGGCCGCCTGGCGGCTCGCGGGCGCGGAGGGACGACAGGATACGACACGCCATGGTCAAACGCATGCTCATCGATGCCACCCACCCGGAGGAGACCCGGGTGGTGGTTCTGGACGGAGACAAGGTCGAGGAATTCGACTTCGAATCGGTCAACAAGCGGCAGATAGCCGGCAACATCTACCTCGCGAAGGTCACCCGGATCGAACCTTCCCTGCAGGCGGCCTTCGTCGATTACGGCGGCAACCGCCACGGTTTCCTGCCCTTTTCCGAGATTCATCCCGATTACTACCAGATCCCCAAGGCCGACCGCGAAGCGGTGATCGAGGCCGAGGCCGAGGAACGCGAGGCCCGCTCCGAGGCCCGGGCCGAGGCGGTCGAGGAAGCCGCCTCCGGCCCCGCGCTCGAGGAGGTCGGCGAGGAGGATCAGACGCCCTCCTCCGAAGAGCCCGGAGAGGCGGCGGCCGACGGACCGGCGGAGGAAGCGGCCCGCCCCTCCGTCCGGGCCGAGAGCATGGCCGGAGAGGCCGTTTCCCGCTCCGCGCCCGTCCCGACGGGGGAGACAGGGGAGGAAGAAGCCGCCGCGCCTGCGAGCGAGGTGGGGCCGGAAGAGACGGCCGGGGCGGGGCAAGAGGCCGCCGTTCCCGGCATGGACGTGATCGATCTGGCCGAAGACGCCGAAGCGCCGCTGGCCGAGCCACTCGGCACGGCAGGGAGCGGCCCTGCCGAGGGAACGGCCGCTCCCCGCGAAGCGGGTGCCCCGCAGGAGGGGACGCCGGCGGCCGGAGCCTCCGAAGGTGCCGAGGCGCCACGCCCGCGGCGCTCGCGGCGGCGCTACAAGATCCAGGAGGTGATCAAGGTCCGGCAGATCATGCTGGTGCAGGTCGTCAAGGAGGAACGGGGCAACAAGGGCGCCGCCCTCACCACCTACCTCTCGCTCGCCGGGCGCTACTGCGTGCTGATGCCGAACACCCCGCGCGGGGGCGGCATCTCGCGCAAGATCACCAATGCCGCCGACCGCAAGAAGCTCAAGGCGATCGCCGACGAGATCAAGCTGCCCGACGGCTCGGGCCTCATCATCCGCACGGCCGGGGCCAAGCGCACCAAGTCGGAAATCAAGCGCGACTACGAATATCTGCTGCGCCAGTGGGACCAGATCCGCGAACTGACGCTGAAGTCGATCGCGCCGGCACCGATCTACGAGGAAGGCAACCTCATCAAGCGCGCCATCCGCGACCTCTACACCCGCGACATCGAGGAGGTGCTGGTCGAGGGGGATGAAGGCTACCGCACCGCCAAGGACTTCATGCGGATGCTGATCCCGTCCCACGCCAAGAAGGTGAAGCACTACACCGACCCGGTGCCGCTCTTCGCCCGCTACCAGGTCGAGAACTATCTCGCCTCGATGTTCAACCCGACGGTGCGCCTACCCTCGGGCGGCTATATCGTCATCGACACCACCGAGGCGCTGGTGGCGATCGACGTGAACTCCGGCAAGTCCACCCGCCAGGGCTCGGTCGAGGAGACCGCGCTCAAGACCAATCTCGAGGCCGCCGACGAGATCGCCCGCCAGCTCAAGCTGCGCGACCTGGCCGGCCTGATCGTCATCGACTTCATCGACATGGACGACCGGCGCAACCGCAGCGCGGTGGAAAAGCGGCTCAAGGAACGCCTCAAGGGCGACCGGGCCCGGATCCAGGTCGGGCGGATCTCCTCCTTCGGCCTCCTCGAGATGAGCCGCCAGCGCCTGCGGCCGGGAATGCTGGAAATGGTCTCCCAGCCCTGCCCGCACTGCCACGGCACCGGCATCATCCGCTCCGACGAAAGCCTCTCCCTCGCCATCCTGCGGCAGATCGAGGAGGAGGCCGTGAAGGGCAGGCACGACATGCTGACGGTGACGGCGCCGGTTTCGGTGGCCAACTACCTCATCAACGAGAAGCGCAGCCACCTTCTCGGCATCGAGGAACGTTACGGCATCACGGTCCGGATCGATGCCGATCCGGCGCTCGTGCCGCCCGACTATCGCCTCGACAGGAGCCGGGGGCGCACGGAAGCGGCGGCGCCCGCCAAGCCGGTGATCTCCGTCGATACCGCCCTTGCCGGGCCGACCAGCGTCGTCGAGGAAGTGCGGGAGGAGATCGGCGCCCCGGACATCGACGGGGCGGCCGAGGGCGAAGGGGAAGGCAACGGCCGCAGGCGCAAGCGCCGCCGCCGTTCGCGCCGCCGCGGCGGACGGAGCAACGCCGCGAACGGTGGCGAGACCGCCGGCACGGCCGGCAACGGCAGCAGGGGCACCGAGAGCCCGGCCGCGGCATCGGCCGGCGGGGAGAGCAAAGGCGCGACGGAACCCTCACCCGCCGACGGAAACACCACCGAAGACGCGGCGCAGACCGAAGGGGCAGGCTCCGAGAACGGCATGACGGACAACCCGCTTTCCCGTGGCGAAGCGCCTCTGCCGAACGAGCGGAGCCCTTCCCCTGCGGCGAAGGAAGCGGACGAGGAGGGGGACGGCGTGCGCCAGGAACCGGCCGACACCGCCTCCCCGGAAGGCTCCGTGGCCGAGCCCGCCGAGGCCGCCTCCCCCCCGCGGCCCCGCCGGCGCCGGGCACCGCGGCGGCGCAAGGGCGCCTCTTCGGCGGACAAGGCGTCGAGCGGCGCGGCGCCACGGGAAGAACCGGCCGCGCCCGCTTCCGGCACCGGCGCAAAGCCGCCGACGGCCGACGGGACGGAGCCTTCCCCCGCCCCTGCCGAGAGGGCGGAGGAGAGCACGGCCGCATCCGCCTCGTCGGCTCCGGTCCCGAGAGGCGAGGACGAGCCCTCCCCTCCCGATCCTGCCGACACGGCGGCCGATGACGCGCCGCACGCGGCCGTCGGGAAATAGGCGCCCCTGCCGGCCGCCCCTTCGCCTCTCCCGCGGCTGTTCCTCCGCCCCCTTGCGAATCATCCGGTCTTTCCGGCGAAGTCATGGCTCCATGACCTTGCCGGGGGGGGCGTTGCATGAAACATTGATTCGAAAGGCATTCTGCCGGCAAGAAGAGAAGCGTGCGCGGTAACCTTCCGGTTACCTTTGCACGCCACAATACGAGGGAATCGATTCGCAGCCGCCTGCGGATCTCCGGAAGATCGCGCGCGGGTTCCATCCCCGCCTGCAACAGAGGAGATGAAGATGCCTGTCCCGTTCCCGAAACGGCCCCTCGCCTCCCTTCTGCGCCTTCTCGGGGTCGCCTTCGCCCTCCTGATCCTGCCTCTTGCCGCGGCGGCCCCGGCCCGGGAAGAGGCCGATCTCGTCATCGTCGATGCCAACGGCAATGTCGTCAGGAGCTATACCCTCGACGAGCTCGCCGCCCTTCCCCAGCACAGGATCGTCACCGGCAACGAATTCGTCGAAGGCAAGGTCGCCTTCGAGGGGCCACGGGTGCGGGACGTGCTCAAGGATGCCGGGATCCGGCCCGGCAAGCGGATGACCTTCGTCGCCATCGACGACTACAAGGTGCAGATACCGAGCGAGGAACTCGCGAAATACGACCCCATCCTCGCTCTCAAGGCCGATGGCAGATGGTTGTCGCGCCGCACCAAGGGGCCGATCTGGATGATCTATCCGATGGATGACTTCCCCGAACTGCAGGATCCGGTCTTCAACAGCCGGCTGATCTGGCAACTGGCGCGCATCGAGAACAGGTGAAGCGGCAAGGCGCCATATTGCGCTGGCTGGGCGTCGGGATCCTTCTCGTCGCCCTTCTGGCCTCGACCCTGGGCATGGTGCTGGTCGAGCGCAGCATCGCCGAGCTTAGGGCATCGGCGAAGGAAAACCTCCTCTGGTCGGCACAGCGGCTCGAGGTCGAGCTCCTGCGCTTCGAGAAGGCCCTCGCCGACTTCATCGCCGGCAACGGCACCACGCCGCGAACGGTCAACAAGCGGTTCGACATCCTCTGGTCGCGAACGGATCTCCTGCGCCACGGCGATGTAGGACGGCGAATGCGCCACTACGACCCCGAGGAGCGGGTGATCGGCGGGCTCTTCGAGACGCTCCGGGCCCACGAGGCGGAGATCCTCTCCCTCGCTCCGAACGACAGCGCGACGGCGCGGCGAGTGCTGGCGGCGTTCGCGCCTTTCGAGGCGCGGTTGCGGGCCCTCTCGCGCGATGTGCTCCATGGCGAGGAGACCCACATGTCGGCCCTGCGCGAGAGGCTCCTGCGATCGGCCCGGATCAACACCATCCTCAACCTCGTGATCGGCATCGCCGCGGCCATCACGCTGGTCCTGTTCTGGCGCGAATCGAACCGCATGCGCCGCCTCGCCGAGCTCAATGCGCGCCTGCGGGCCGAGGCCGAGGCCGCCTCGGCCGCCAAGTCGCGGTTCCTGACCATGATGAGCCACGAGCTCCGCACCCCGATGAACGGCGTGCTCGGCCTTCTCGCCTTGGTGGACAAGACCGCCCTGCCCGCCGCCAGCCGGCGCCTTCTCGAGCGGGCCGAAGCCTCGGCACGGCAGATGGGCAACCTTCTTGCCGACATTCTCGACTTCTCGGCCCTGCAGGAGGACCGGCTCGAAAGGCATCATCACCCCTTCTCGCCCCACGCCCTGGCCGAGGCGCTGGCCGCCCTCTTCGATGCCGAAGGACGGCTTGCCCGCGACGATCGCCGACTGACGATCCGCGTCGCCGCCGACATGCCTTCCCGCCTTTGCGGAGACGAAGCCCGGATCCGCCAGATCTTCACCCATATCCTCAGCTATCTCGACGAGACGGCCGGCACGCGCGACCTCCGGCTCGATCTCGGCTGGAGCGAAGACGGTCTCGAAGGGGTGGTCAGCTTCGTCTATGCGGGCGAAAAGGGCGATTGGCGCCCGGACTACATTTTCGAGGAGCAGGACCATCGCCCCCCTCCCGCCGCCGAAGAGCGCTTCGCTTCCGACGCGCTCGACCCGGCCATCGCCCGCACCCTGATCCGCCATCTCGGAGGGCGAAGCCGCTACCGCCGGGAAGGGCCGCGCAACATCATCGAGATCACCCTGCCGGTCGCGCCCTGCTCCGGCAGCTCCGCCACGGGCCCGCCGGGCGCCGCGGCGCCGGCCTCCGCCCCGTCACCCCCTGCGCACGAGACGATGGAACCGGCCGATGCCACCCCCGCTTCCGTGACGGCAAGGCACCACTCGCGCGCCGCCCTCCTCTGCCGGACGGGTTTCTTCGCGACGGTTCTGGCCGAAGCGCTCCGCCAGCACGGTTTCACCATCCTCGAGGGGAACGAGGATTGCCCCGATGTCATCTTCGTCGAAGCGGGAATCCCCGCGCTTCTCGAAGCCGGCCGGGCGCTCGGCGCCCGCTGCCCGGCGGCTCTTCTCGTCATGCTCGCCGCCCCCGGAACCGGAACGGACAAGCCCCCGCCAGCCGGGGTGGATCTCGTCCTCGGACTCCCGCCCGACAAGGTCGGCATCGAACGGATCCGCGCCGCATCGGCCGCCCGCCGGCAACGCATCGATGCTCCCGTCTGACACGAAGGAAATGCGCCGAGGATTGTTGCCCCGAATCGATGTCAATTCAGGGCTGAAATGCCGCATCGCCTCGTGTCACCATCGACCCGTCCGGGCCCTGCGGGCCGGCAAGCCGCAAACGAGCCGGTGGACAAGGCGGCGGCACGGACGAAACCCGCAGGGGCGGTGCATCGGGGCGCAAGCCGTCCGGGCCGGTCCGGCCCCGCATCGGGCGGACGGGCCGCCGGTCGGACCGGCCCCGCGGACAGGAGAGAGAACGCTCGCAACGGCCGGGCCCCGAGAAGGCCGCCCACCGTTTCAGGAAAGGCCACCGGAGAACGGGGCCAGCGCATGTCGGAAGGAAGATGCCCATGAGCAAGGCGCATGACCGGGCAGGATCGTCCGCTTCAGCGGCCGGGGGAGCCGGGGATGTCTCCCCTCCCTTTGCCGACGAGCTCTCGCTGCTTTCCCACGATCTGCGCAGCGCCCTTGCCGACATTCTCGGGGGGCTCGGTCTGATCGACGACCAGCTCCTCCCTCCCGCCGAACGGCTGCAGCTGCAAAGGGCGCGGGCGGCCGCGAAGAGCCTCGTTCCGCTGGTGGACAGCTGCCTCGGCATTCACGGCGTCGGAAGGCGGGAGGGGGAACGCCCGGCGGCAGGGACGAATCTCGACCAGTTCCTTCGGGAAATCGCCGCACGGTGGCAGGGCCGGGCGAGCGAGAAGGGACTGGGCTTCCGCCTCGAGCGCGGAGGCGACCTGCCGCCCGTCATCCATTGCGACCGGGAAGCCCTCGACCGGATCCTCGGCAATTTTCTCTCCAACGCCATCAAGCATGCCGGCCGGGGCGAGATCGTCCTCGGCGTCGAGCGGGCGGAGGGGCGCCATCTCCGTTTCACCGTCGCCGACAACGGCCCCGGTCTCAGCCCCGAGGCCCGGAAACTGCTGTTCGCATACCGCGGCCGGCCGGCAGACAGCCCCAGGCCCGGCGAAGGGCTCGGGCTGTTCATCGCGCACGAGCTCGCCCGGCAGATCGGCGGCACGGTCGCGGTCGAGAACCGGCCCGAAGGCGGTGTCGTCGCCAGACTAACCCTGCCGCTCGACCGGCCCCGGGAAAACACCACCGAAGGGCGGCGCGCCGCCTTCACGGCGCTGCCGGATCTGAGCGGTCTCGAGGTGCTGGTCGCCGAAGACAACGCCACCAACCAGATCGTCGTCACCCAGATGCTGGAAACGCTCGGCGCCGTCCCCTCCCTCGCCGCGGACGGGATCGAGGCGCTCGAGCTCGTGCGGCGGCAAGGTTTCGATTTCGCCCTTCTCGACATCGAGATGCCGCGCATGTCGGGGCTCGAACTCATCCGCACGATCCGCCAGATGACGGGGCCGGCGGCGAAGATGCCGCTCATCGCCTTCACCGCCTATGTCATGCCGGAGCACCGGGAGCGCATCCTGAAGGCGGGTGCCGACGGGATCATCGCCAAGCCCCTGACATCCATCGCGGAGTTCGCCACGGCCATCGAGCGCCATCTCGCCGGGCGCCGGCGAAGCGCGAGGGGGCCGGCGAGGGCGGCCGGGACGAACGGCGGAAGCGCCCTGCCGCGGGCCGGCGACAAGAGCCCCCATGCCCCGTCTGCAGGAGACGGCGGCGCCCGCGCGCCCCTCCCGGCGCCGCCCCATGCCGCATCCCCGTCCGGGTCGTCCCCCGGCGCAGCTCCGGCCGCAGGGCCGGCGCCCGCGAACATGCCGGCCCCGAGCCTCCCTGCTTCCGAAGCCGGCACGCGCGTGTCAGGAGCGGGCGAAGCACGCGCGGACAAGAGCGCCACCACCGCCGCCCCGCGCAGGGACACCGGCATGCCTGCGGAAAGCGACGGGGACGCGCCTTCGGCCCCGGCCGGGGCCGGGCCGGTCGATCGCGGAACGTTCGAGATGCTGCTCCGGTCGGTCGGGACGGAGACGATCCCGGTCCTGCTCGACAAGCTCGCGGAAGATCTCGCCGGCTCTCACGAGGCGCTCGAGGCGGCCGTGGCTGCCGCCGACCCGCGCGCGGTGCGGGAGCAGACCCATATCCTCATGTCCCTCGCGGGCGCGGTGGGGGCGCGGTCGCTCCAGGCCTGCTCGCGGGAACTCAATGCCGCCGCCCACCGGCAGGACACCGCCGCCATGCGCCGGTCGGGCGAGGCGTTGCTGACGCAGCTGCATGAATTGCGCACCTTCATCGACGGGGCGAAGGCCGAATACGGCGGCTGAGCGCCGCCCATCCGTCCCCGCAAGAACCGAACCCCGATGTCCCCGATCCGTGGGCGCCCCGGGCATGGCTCCGCACCGCCCCGGCTCCGGGCGTGACGCGGCGCCAGCCATCTGGGCGCCAGCGCGATGCGAGAACGGGTGCCGCATCGGAACGGGCGCGAGGAGGGAACGCGCATGACGGGAGCCTCACCGCAGCACGCAACCGCCCTTCCCCGGACGGGCCCGGCTTCCCCGGAACACGCCGGGCGCCTGCGGCCGGAAAGAGCAGGACGATCGCCCGCCTCCGGGATCGTGATCACATCCTTGCGCCCCCTCTTGACCTGCCCGCCCCCGCGCGCCACCTTCGCGGCGCATTCAGGGAGTTCGCCCTTGACCAGTCGCTTCCCCTTCGCCGCTCACGAATGGCTGATCGCCTGGCGCTATCTGCGCGCCCGCCGGCGCGAGGGCGGCGTCAGCGTGATGACGCTCATCTCGCTCGTCGGCATCGCCCTTGCCGTGTTCGCGCTGGTCGCGACCTTCGCCGTCCGCTCCGGCTTTCGCCACGAGTTCGTGGCCACCATTCTCGGCGCCAACCCCCATGTCACCGTCTATTCCCGCCTGCGCGTCACCCCCGCCGGCACCACCACCCGTGCCATTGCCGACCCCGAGGCCTGGGCAGCGCGGCTGCGCGAGGTGCCGCAGGTGACGCATGTCGCACCGGTCGTCCGCGGCCAGGGCATGATCTCGGCCCGCGGGCGTGCTCTCGGCGCCGATCTCACGGGGATCGGCCGCAAGGACCTGGCGGCCCTGCCGCTCATCGCCCGGCCCGAGGCCGCTCTGGGCCGCCTGGCCGATTTCGACCCCGGCATCGCCATCGGCAGCGGTCTGGCCTCCCGCCTCGGGGTGGGCGTCGGCGACACCGTGCGCCTTCTCGTGCCCGAAGGAGCGAAGACCCCGTTCGGAGTGACGCCGCGCTTGCGCAGCTTCAAGGTGAGCTACATCTTCACCGTCGGCCGTTACGACATCGACAACACGCGGGTCTATCTTCCCTTCGAGGCGGCGGCGCGGCTTCTCGGCAGGCGCGGCGCCGACGAGATCGAGGTGCGGGTTCGCGAGCCGGAGAAGGTCGAACGCATCCTGCCGGCGCTGCGCGCGGCCGCAGGGCCCGACGCCCTCGTCTGGAGCTGGAAAGACAGCTCCGGCGCCTTCCTCCGGGCGCTCGACATGGAGGACAACGTGATGTTCGTGCTGCTGTCGATCCTCGTGCTGATCGCGGCGATGAACATCGTCTCGGGGCTGGTGATGCTCGTGCGCAACAAGGGGCGCGACATCGGCATCCTGCGCACGGTCGGCTTCACCGAAGGCGGCATCCTGCGGATCTTCTTCCTGGTCGGCGCCTCGATCGGCACCACCGGCACGCTGATCGGCCTGGCTCTGGGCGCACTCTTCGCCATCTACATCGACCCCATCTTCAGCTTCGTCAACCAGCTGGCCGGGGGCGGGGTGTGGGACCCGGAAGTGCGTTACCTGTCGCGCCTGCCGGCCCGGCTAGAATGGGCCGATCTCCTTGCCGCCGCCGCGCTTTCCCTGGGCCTTTCCTGGGGGATCACCCTTCTGCCCGCGCGCCGGGCGGCGCGGCTCGATCCGGTGGAGGCGCTGCGTTATGAGTGATCTGCCGCCCTCCCCGCGGACCGGAACCGGTGCGCCCCCCCTGCTGCGCCTCTCGCATATCGCCCGAACCTACAACCTCGGCACGCCGGCGGAAGTGCGCGTTCTTGCAGACGTCTCGCTCGAACTTCGCCCCGGCGAAGCCGTCGGGCTGATCGCGCCTTCGGGGGCCGGCAAATCGACCCTGCTTCACATCGCCGGCCTTCTGGACACGCCGGATGCCGGGCGGGTCGAGATCGACGGTCGCGACCTGAGCCGGGCTGCCGACCGGGCCCGCACCCTCGCCCGGCGCGACAGGATCGGCTTCGTCTATCAGTTTCACCATCTGCTGCCGGAATTTTCCGCGCTCGAGAACGTGATGATCCCCCAGCTGGCGGCCGGGGCCGGCCGCGCGGCCGCCCGGCAGCGGGCGCTGGCGCTTCTTGCCATGGTAGAGGTCGATCACCGGGCGCGTCACCGCCCCGCCGAACTGTCGGGCGGCGAGCAGCAACGTGTGGCCATCGCCCGCGCGCTTGCCAACCGGCCACGCATCCTGCTTGCCGACGAGCCGACCGGCAATCTCGATCCGGATACGGCCGAGCATGTCTTCACCATGTTGATGTCGCTCGTTCACGCCGAGGGCGTGGCCGCGCTCGTCGCCACGCACAACCATGTCCTGGCCGCGCGGATGGACCGTCGGCTCGAGCTGCGCCAGGGGCGCCTTCTTCCGCTTTCCTGACCGGCTTGCGAAATTGGCGGGCGTGTGGAGGGCGCGAACGGCCGGGGACATTCACCGGCGGGGCCGGCCGCCTGCTCCCTCCCGGCTGCCGGACGCCCCGGAACGGCAGCCCCCATGCGCAAGGAGGAAAGGCCACCGCGGGGACCATCATCCGGCTTCGGGTGGATCATCCACGAAGACGAACCGAACCGGGTTGCCGCCCCTGTCCATCGTGCGGCCAGCCTCATGCCCAGGACGTCAATCCCGACGTGAGGCAGCGCCCTTTGCGCAATGCGGCAATCCTCATGCGAGACACCACCTCTGCAAGGGGCATCCTCACCCAAGGCGGCGGTCCGTGCACGAGACGGCATCCCGCGATGAGACGGCAACCCGTGCAGGATGGCTACCGTGCATTTTCATTCCGATCGATCCCGCCGGCAGGAGGAACGTTCTCGGACCGCATCTCCGCTGCCGCCTGCATTGCCGACGCCACGACATGGCCCGGAACGACCGATGCGCGGCCGCCTCTGCCACGCCCGTCCCGACGAATCGGCGGGCAGGAGGCGCCCGGCACCGCCCATCGCCCGCCACGCACTCCGAGAGAACCGCAGCCTTGTTCGTGCTTCCGCCGGGAAAGATCTGCCTGTTGCGGACGCCGACCATCCGGGCGCCACGGCGAACCGCGGCTTCGCCCGAGAAGGCGGGAACGACCGGAGAGAACCGCCGTATCCGGCCACTCGGCCGCAATCCCGTCAACGAAGCAGGAAGTCCGCCCCCTCGCCGTGCACGGCCCGATCCGGTGCTGCCGATCTCGAGACGACGAAGCGAGCCCCGTGCGGCTGCCCGACCGGGGCGACCCTGGGAAGGCAGAGGATGCCGTGGGAAGAGGTCCCGTCGAAACGGGTGCCACAAGGAGGAGTGGCCGAGCCACGGAAGGAGAGGGCCGCTCTTCAGCCCCCCTCCCGGCCGGCTGCCGCGCCGGTCGCTCCGGCCCGTCTCGCCATGATCTCCCGGACCGGGCCGAGGAGAAGTTCCAGCCCGCGCCGCCCACCGGCGGGCGTCTGCAGCATCAGGGGTGTTCCCGGCAGGAAAGGAGCTGTTGCGGGATCTCCCTCCAGGGTCAGGCGCAGCACATGGCGGACCCGCCCGTCGGGCCCCCGGCGCGTGAGGATCTGCCGGACGACCACCTGCATCCCGTTCTCGCCGTGGCGCGCGCCCCCGTCACCCGCTCCCGAATGCGGCGGCACCAGCAAGAGGCGCGCCCCCTCGGACAATTCCGCAATGTCCTTCGCGGCGGCTTCGACCAGCAGCTGCCGATCACCGGGCTCCGGCACGATCTCCATCACCACCGCCCCGCCGACGAGCGACATGCCGACATCGAGCCCCGCCGGCAGGCGGACACGACCGGCCTGCGGCGCCGTGATCCGCCCCATCCGGGAACGGACGCGCAGTCGCGCCGCTTCGGCATCGAGCGCGCGCGTCTCATGGGTGATCTGCAAGATCCGCTCGTGCAACCGCCGGGCAAGTGCGAACCGCAACCCGTGCAATTTCAACCCCGTCTCTCGTCGGGCCGCGACGATCTCCTCCCGCCGCAGATTCAACGCGGCAATCGCGCCTTCCGCACGCGCTTCGGCCCGGAGAAGGCCATCGAGCGTGTTGCGCGGAATGCGCCCCTTCGCCGCCAGAGGGGCGATCTGAGCAACCTGCCGATCGAGAAGGTCGCGTTCCCGTCGGGCCGCGGCCAGCTGCCGGTCGAGCGCCTGCAGACGCCGGTCGAAACCGGCCAGCGCCGCGTGGGACGCCGCCTCTTCGTCGCGCATCTCGAGCAGCACGCGGCGCCAATAGGCCGGGGCATCGGTCGCGCTGCCCCGCGAGGCGACGGGGCGCGGCGGAGAACGGGGCGGAAGCGCCGGTCCGGCAATGACCGACACGTTTCCCTGCCCGTCGCGGCTGTTTCTTCCGGGCTCTCTCCCGGCCGGGAAGCCTGCGGGGCAGCCCGATTCGGTCCCCGCCGGCCCGTCGTCCCGGCCGACCGCCGAAGGCGGGCTCTCTCGCGCACACCCGGCGACGGATTCCGCAGCCGTCCCCGCTCCATGCCCCGGCCCCCGCCCCCGAGACATGTCACCGGATGTGGTGCCGGATGTCCCGTCCGAAAGAGCCGCGAGTTCCGGGAAGGACGCTCCCTCGTCGAGCCCCGCCAACACGCCGGCGAGCCACGCCTTCTCGTGGCCGAGCGCCGCCAGGCGATCTTCGAGGGCGGCAAGGCGCATGCGCTCCTCGTCATTCACCACCACGAGGAGAAGCGCCCCTTCCGGCACCCGATCGCCTTCCGCCACACCGATCTCGGCGATCCGCCCATCCATCGGCACCCTGACCGGGACCGTTAGCGGCGACGTCACCATGGCCGGCACGCGCCAAACGGCGGGCACGACGGCGAACCGGCCCCAGAGGGCCACGAGCAGCGCCAGCGCACCGACGACCAGCAAGCCGAAGCGCAGCAGCCGGGAGGCGGCGAGAGACGGAACGGCAGGCGGATCGGGCGCTTCCGGCCACGCTCCGGCAATACCGGCGCCCTGCCGTTCGCCACGGGGCGGGACGATCCCCTCATGCTGCATGGCTTCTCCCCGAGCCGATGGGCCTGCGCTCCGCTCCCCGGGCCGCGCCCCGCTCCCCCTTCCCTGCCGTCGCGCGGCAGCCGGAAGACGTGTCCCGAGCCGGATCAGCCGGGCGATGCAGCGGGGGCGTCGATCGGACCGGGGCCGTGCCCGAAGCGCCTCCGGCCACCGAATGCCCGGTGGCGGCTCTTCCAACAGGCGCCCCGCAAACCGGAGATGTCGCGCCGAAAACCGCGGGATCCCCTCTCGTGCCGTCGGCGCCCGCTGAAGGACCGACCGGCGGCGGCCGGACCGCGGCATCATGCAAGCGGCCACGGTCGAGGACCATCACGGCATCGCATGTCCCGAGCAGACGGCGGCTGCCGGTCAGAACCAGCATGGCACCCTCGCCCTGCCGTCGGCGGCCGAGGAGCGCGGCAAGCTTCGCGATGCCGACGGCATCTAGCCCTTCCTCGGGCTGATCCAGGATCACGAGACGGGGGGGGCCGCACAGGGCCCGTGCAAGAGCAAGCCGACGCCGCTCCCCGGACGAGAGAGCCGGCGGGGCGCGACTTTCCCGCAGCGCGTGCATCAGCAGGGCCGTCAGCCCCGGGGCGCCAAGTGCTGCCAATATGCGTTCCCATGCCGGCCGCACTTCCCCGTCGTCACCGGCGAAGGCGAGATCCTGCATCATCGCCACCGGCGTGCTTCCCGTCTCCTGCGGCGCATAGCCGATCGAGAGCAGACCGCAAGGAGGCGTGCCGGAGTTTCCCGAACAGGAAGGCGCCGGCTCCGGGCCCACCGCGTGCAGGCGCTCCCGCCCCTCCACGGCCCCCATTCCGAACCACGCCTCATGGGCGAGGCCGGGGCCGAAGACGACACGCCCGCCATCGGGGCGGCGGCGGCCGCAGACGATCTCCGCAAGCAAGGTCTTGCCGCTGCCATTGGCTCCCGTGACGCCGATCACGCAGCCTGACGGAAGGGTCAGATCCACCCCTTCGAGGATGGGCGCCGTCCTGCCGGGAAGATCGACGCGAACGCCCTTCAGTTCGAGAAGCGGGAGAGCGCCCCCGGGCGCCGGGCACTCCCCTCCCTTCCGGGGGACGGTTTCCTTCCGGGGGGCGGCCGGCCGGATGCGGGGGGATACGGCGCGCCGCCCGGCCCTCCCCGCCGTCCTTTCCGCCACCCCGGCAGGGCCGTCCCTTCCGGCCTGCCATGCTCTCCCGCCCTTCTCTCCGCTCCCGCCGGCAGCGTGCCACCAGCCCTTCAGAGCCGCCAGGAGCCCGGGGCCGGCGACCATCATCCGTTCGATCGGCGCCAGCATTCGTCCAAGGAGCACCGAGGATGCCAGCATCGCTGCCGGGTCGAGCCGATCCGTGATCACGAGCCAGGCACCGAGCGCCAGCATCGCCGATTGCAGGAACTGGCGCCCTCCCCGAACGAGGGCGATCAGAAAGGCGGCGTGGTCCTCGCTGCGAAGGCGCATGGCGAGGCGGGCGCGGCGAAGACGCTCCAGCCGTCGGAGACGCCGCATCCATGGCCGGGTTCGCGGCACCAGCGCGGGATCGCCCCGCAGCGCCGCCGCAAGCGCTGACGCCGCATGGTCGAGGGGGGCGAGGCGGTGGCGGGCGCGGCGCCGCCGCAGGCGCATGAGGGCACCGAACCCGAGGAGCATCAGCGCCCCGCAGAGCGCCAGCGCTCCCATCGCCGGGTGAAACAGTCCGAGAAGGCCGAGAAAGATCGGCGTCCAGGGCAGATCGAGCAGAACCGCCGCCTCGGGCCGGGCGAGATCGCCGGCCGCCGACGGATCGACACCCTTCCCGCCCGCCGGACGGCGCCTCCCCGGCCGCGGCGGCGCCAGCCCCGTTTCGCACGCCTCCGTTTCGAGACACGACAACGCCGCCGCCAGCCCGAGACGGGCAAGCGCGCGGCTGCGTGCCCAGTCGAGCAGCACGGCCAGAACCTGCACCAGCGCCAGGAGCACGAGCAGATCGACGAGGAGCCCCCCCGAGCGGGCCGGCAGCACCTCGCGATAGACCAGCATCAGGAACCACGGCCCCGCGAGCAGGGCGACGTTGCAGGCCGCACCGAGGATCAGGAGCGCCGCGATCACCCGCCAGCGTCCCGTTCTGCCGGGTCTCCCCCGCCGTCCCGCGGCTCCCGCCTCCGCCTGCGTGCTTCGCTCGATTCGCGTCATGGAACGAGCCAAGCAGCAAGAGCTTGACGAAAGGTTATCGACCAGGGGCGAAAACGGGAGAACCGGCCGCCGCCCGCCCCCTTTTTCACGAGGATCCTGCGAAAATTTTCACGACTTCGGACGAAAAGGCATCCACCCCGTCCTGCCGACATCGCGCCTCGTCCGACCGCAGCCTTGCATCCCCGGCGTCGATCCCCTAACTCGGGCATGAGAGGTTGGCGCGGGCGAGCGCCTCGCCAACCCGGTCAGGTCCGGAAGGAAGCAGCCGTAACGAGCCCCGCTCGGGTCGCTGCCAACCTCTCACCCAGCCGCGAAAGCCACTCCCCGTCCACCTGCCCCGCGGACCCGCCGACGGTGAAGGATTGCCGCAATCGCCGTCTTGAGGTAAAGTTCTCCTGCGGCTCGCCTGCCGCCTTGCGGCGTCGTTCCCTCGCGGTCCCCTTTTCTTTCTGCCGGCCGGAGGCGGGAAAGCGGGGAGCGAACGGTGGCAGCCGGAAGCGGCAGGGCAGCCGGCAAGAAAGAACGGCAGGGGCAGGGCGGCAACGAACGAGGACAGGCGGCGGGCCAGCCGCCGCGACGACACCGCCTCCGAGCGCAACCGTCCCTGACCGGAGGCAACGGGCAGGCAGGGCATACAGGATGGGCCAGAAGATCAATGTCACGGCGGGCGGCACCGTTCTCGTACCCAACGACGTGACCGTCAAGGTCAACATTCCGGGCGGCGGCACCGTCAACATCCAGCCGGCTCCCGATCAGGTGGTCAACGAGCTGAAGATCGACTTCACGAACAAGGGCGGCGGGTAGATCGACGTCGTCAACATCAACCTGTCCCTGTTCAGCCAGAACGGGCTCGAGATCGATCTCAAGAACTTCACCTCGACCGACCAGCTCAATCTCCAGGGTGCCCACATCATCGGGGTCGATCCGGCCAATCCTGCCCGGCTCCTGTTCACCTATACCGGCGCCGGCGGCACGACCTATACCGGGTTCGTCAAGCTCAAGGGCGGCGCGACATTCAACGGCGCCACGCCGCCCCTCGTCATCTGCTTCGCCGCCGGCACGCTGATCGAGACGGACCGTGGCGAAATCCCGATCGAGGAGCTGGTGCCGGGGGACCGGCTCCGCACGCTCACGAACGGCTGGCAGCCCGTGCGCTGGATCGGGCGCCGGCATCTCGGCAGCCTCAGCCTCGCTCTCGCCCCCTATCTGCGGCCGATCCGCATTCGCGCCGGCGCCTTCGGCCGCGGGCGTCCTCACCGGGATCTGATCGTCTCGCCCCAGCATCGCCTCTATCTCGAAGGACCGACGATCGAGCTGCTGTTCGCCGCCCGCGGCGTTCTGGTCGCCGCCTCCCATCTGGTTGACGATCAAAAGGTGATGCGGGCGTCCGATCTCGACGAAGTCACCTATCATCACGTTCTCCTCGACAGGCACGAGGTGATCCGGGCCAACGGTCTGCCGACCGAGAGCCTCCGCCTCGGCGAGGTGGCACTGAGCGCCCTCGGAAAGGAGGCCCGCGAGGAAATCGCGCGCGTGACCGGTCATGCCGCGGCCGGGAGCGGCCCCGGGATCGCCGCCGCACCGATCCTCCACCGTCACGAGGCGCTGGCGCTCGGCGGCATGGCGCCCTGAGCCCCCACCTTGCCGGAGACGACCGGGAAAGGCTAGGAAAGGGGCGAGGGGGAATCTCGATGCAGGACAGCACGTCTTCCGAAACGCCGCCCGGCGAGGCCGCCACCGCACCGGGCGGGAAGGGCGCCGCGGCAAGCGGGGGGGAACCGTCCCGCGTGCCGGGCCTCACGGCGGGCGCGGCACCGGTCGAGGAAGGAGAGGCGGAAGGGCGGGCGCCGGCCTATCAGGTGCTGGCGCTCAAGTATCGTCCGCGGTCGCTGGCCGATCTCGTCGGCCAGGAGGCCATGGTCCGCACCCTGCGCAACGCCTTCGCTTCGGGGCGGATCGCGCAGGCCTTCATCCTCACCGGCATTCGCGGCACCGGCAAGACCACCACCGCCCGCATCATCGCCATGGGACTCAACTGCACCGGTCCCGACGGTGCGGGCGGGCCGACCACCGAGCCTTGCGGCACCTGCGCGCATTGCACCGCCATCATGGAAGGCCGGCATGTGGACGTGCTCGAGATGGACGCGGCATCGCGCACCGGCGTCGGCGACATCCGCGAGATCATCGACAGCGTGCACTACCGGGCGGCTTCCGCACGCTACAAGATCTACATCATCGACGAGGTGCACATGCTCAGCACCTCGGCCTTCAACGCCCTCCTGAAGACGCTCGAGGAGCCGCCGCCCCACGTCAAGTTCATCTTCGCCACCACCGAGATCCGCAAGGTGCCGGTGACGGTGCTTTCGCGCTGCCAGCGCTTCGATCTGCGGCGGATCGAACCTGAGGCGATGATGGCCCATCTCGGCCGCATCGCGCAAAGGGAAGGCGTGGAGATCGCCCCCGAGGCACTCGCCCTCATCACGCGGGCTGCGGAAGGGTCGATGCGCGACGCGCTTTCGCTGATGGATCAGGCCATCGCCCATGCCGGCGGCGGAAGGGTGAGCGCCGAGGGCATCCGGGCGATGCTGGGCCTTGCCGACCGGGGGCGGGTGCTCGATCTCTTCGAACACATCATGCGCGGCGATGCGGCGGCCGCGCTCGAGGAACTCGGAAGCCAGTATGCCGACGGGGCCGATCCGGCGGCGATCCTGCGCGATCTGGCGGAGATCACCCACTGGCTCTCGGTCGTGAAGATCACCCCCGCGCTGCTCGACGACCCGGCGCTCTCGCCCGAGGAGCGCCGCCGGGGGGGCGCACTGGCCGAGGGGCTCTCCCAGCGGGTGCTGGGGCGCAGCTGGCAGATGCTCGTCAAGGCTCTCGAGGAGCTGCCGCTCGCTCCCACCGCGCTGATGGCGGCGGAAATGGCTGTCATCCGGCTGACGCATGTGGCCGATCTGCCGCCGCCCGAGGAGATCCTGCGCCGCCTCCGGGCGATCGAGGGCGGCACGGCGGGGGCGACGGGCGGCGCCGCCTCCGCCGCCGGAGCGCCCGGCGCGGCGGCACCCCCGGCCGGCCCGCAACCCCGTTCGCACGCCCTGCCGCCCGGAAACCCGGCCTCTCCCTCCACGACCGGGGCCGGGCCCGCCTTCTCGCGCGAGGAGGGCGTCTCCGCCGCGACCGCCCGGGCGACCCGGGCGGCGCCGCGCACCGCCCCTTCGGCCGAGGCGCCCGCCCTGGCCGCCAACCATCCGCTCGCCGGGCTCGAGCGGTTCGAGGATCTGGTCGCCCTCATCCGTCGCAAGCGCGATCTGCGGCTCCTGATCGACATCGAGAGCCATCTGCGCCTCGTCGGCTACAGCCCCGGCCGGATCGAATTCGCGCTCACGGAGGATGCGCCGCCCAACCTGCCGAAGACCCTGGCCGCCCGGCTCAGGGAATGGACCGGGGCGCAGTGGATGATCTCGCTCGTCCCCGAGGCCGCAACGCCCACCATCGCCGAGGCGCGCCGCGCGACGGCCGAGGATCTGCATGCCCTCGCCATGTCCCATCCGCTGCTGCAGGCGGTGAAGACCGTCTTCCCCGAGGCCGAGATCCGCGACGTGCGCCCCCGCGAGGACGCGATCCTCGCCGCTCTCGGCGCCGGCGGCGGGGCATCGGCCCCGGACGCCCCCCTTGACGACAGCGACGATCCGTTCGAGGAACCGCGCTGAAGGGCCGCCGGCCCGCGCAACAGCATGAGGCGAAAGACGATGTTCAAGGGACTGGGACAGCTTGGCGACATGGCCCGGATGATGAAGACCGCCAGGGAAATGCAGGAGCGCATGGCCGCGCTTCAGGAGGAGCTGGCCGCGATCGAGGTCGAGGGCAGCGCCGGTGGCGGGCTCGTCAGGGCCCGGGTCACGGCGAAGGGCGAACTCAAGGGAATCGAGATCGACCCGTCGATCCTCAGGCCCGAGGACAGGGAAGTGGTCGAGGATCTGGTGCGCGCCGCCATTCGTGACGCCCAGGAAAGGGCCGTCGAGCGCTCGCGCGAGGAAATGGCGAAGATCACCGCCGAACTCGGCCTGCCCGCCGATCTCAAGCTGCCCTTCTGAACGGGGGCGGTCCGGACGGGGGCGGCGGCAGGACGGAAGAGAAGGAGCACGAGGTCATGCACCGGCCGGACGCCAAGGCGCCGCCCCCCCTTGCCGGGCACAATGGCGGCACCGGCCCGATCGACGAGGGGCAGGACGCCATCGAACGGATGATCGCCCTTCTCGCGCGCCTGCCCGGCCTCGGGCCGCGCTCGGCCCGGCGGGCGGTGCTGGCGATGTTGCGCCGGCCCGAGCAGCTCCTGCTGCCGCTGGGCGAGGGGCTGGTCGATCTGGCCCGAACCGTGCGCCGCTGCGCCGATTGCGGCAATTACGGCACCGGCGATCGCTGCGCCATATGCCGTGACGAGCGCCGCGACGGGCAGATCCTCTGCGTGGTCGAGGACGTGGCCGATCTCTGGGCGATGGAGCGCGCCGGCGTCTTTTCCGGTCGCTACCACGTGCTGGGCGGTCTGCTCTCGGCGCTCGACGGGGTCGGCCCCGAGGAACTCGGCCTGCCCCGGCTCGAGGGCCGTGTTCGCGGGGGCGAGATCCGCGAAGTGGTGCTGGCGCTGCCGGCCACGGTCGATGGGCGCACCACCGCCCATTACATCGCCGAACGGCTGCAGGGGGCGGGCGTGACCGTCAGCACACTGGCGCTGGGCGTGCCGGTGGGGGGCGAACTCGACTATCTCGACGAGGGCACGATCACCGCCGCCCTCCAGGCCCGCCGCCCCCTCTGACCCGCCTGCTCCGCCCCGGCGCCCCCGGCCATCCGCGGCCCGGCGCGCTGCTCCGCCCCTTGACCTTTGCCACGGAGGGGGCGATGGATCGGTCATCCGCGCCGACCATCGGGAAAGGCTGCCATGAAGAAGACCGACGTTGACGAGATGCGGGCCGAGAAGGAACGGGCCGCCCGCTGGTTCCGCGAGCTGCGCGACATGATCTGCGCCGCCTTCGAGCGCCTCGAGGACGAAGGCTGCGAGGGCCCGGGCGGCGAACTCCCCCCCGGCCGGTTCGAGCTGCGCGAGACCCGGCGCACCGGGCCGGACGGCAGCGACGGGGGCGGCGGTCTGATGAGCGTCATGCGCGAGGGGCGGATCTTCGAGAAGGTCGGCGTCAACGTCTCGGCCGTCCACGGCACCCTCTCCCCGGCGGCGCAGCGGGCGATGACGGCGGCGCGGGATCTGCCGGGGCTGGCGGAGGATCCGCGCTTCTGGGCCTCGGGCGTCTCCCTCGTCGCCCACATGCGCAACCCGAAAGTGCCGGCGGTGCACATGAACACCCGCATGTTCTGGACCCCGGCCGGCTGGTGGTTCGGCGGCGGCACCGACCTCAACCCCGCCATTCCCTTCGAGGAGGACACCGCTCATTTCCACGCGGTGCTGAGAAGCACCTGCGAGCGGCACGACCCGGCCTACTATCCCCGGTTCAAGGCCTGGGCGGACGAGTATTTCTTCATCCGGCACCGGAACCGGCCGCGCGGCGTCGGCGGCATCTTCTACGACGATCTCAACACCGGCGACTGGCAGGCCGATTTCGCCTTCACCCGCGACGTGGGCCGGGCCTTCCTCGAGGCTTTCGTGCCGCTGGTCGAGCGGCGGCGCAACGCGCCCTGGGGCGAGGCCGACCGCGAAGCCCAGCTCGTCCATCGCGGTCTCTACGCCGAGTTCAACCTCGTTTACGACCGCGGCACCCGGTTCGGCCTCGAGACCGGCCACGATGTCGAGGCGGTGCTGATGAGCATGCCCCCCCTCGCCCGCTGGCCCTGAGAAGGCCCCGTCCGGGGCACCTGCCCCCGCTCATCCCGGCCATGGGCGCCTCGGGCACCCCCCGGCCGCCCGCGCGTCCGTCTCATCGCGCAGCCATCGCTTCGGGCAGCCAGGTGACGAGGCCGGGAAAGGCGGTGATCAGCACCACCCCGACGAGCAGGAGGAGGAAGAAGGGCAGCGCCGCCCGGGCCACGGAAAGGATGTCGATGCCGGTCAGTCCCTGGATCACGAACAGGTTGAAGCCGACGGGCGGGGTGATCTGGCTCATCTCGACCACGATCACGAGGTAGATGCCGAACCACATCGGGTCGATGCCGGCGGCCTCGACCATCGGCAGGATGATCGAGGTCGTCAGCACCACCACCGAGATTCCGTCGAGAAAGCAGCCCATCACCACGAAGAACAGGGTGAGCGCGGCGAGAAGCTCGTATTTGCCCAGCCCCAGCGAGCTGATCCAGGCGGCGAGGTTGCGCGGCAGGCCGACGAAGCCCATGGCGATCGAGAGGAAGGCGGCGGCGGCGAGGATGAAGGCGATCATCGCCGAGGTGCGGGTGGCCGCGAGCAGCGCCTCGCCGAAGAGCCGCCAGGAGAAGCTGCCCGAAAGCGCCGCGATCAGCACCGAGAGGACGACGCCGAGCGCCGCCGCATCGGTCGGCGAGGCGATGCCGGTATAGATCGAACCGATCACCCCGGCGATGAGGAGCATCACCGGCAGAAGCCGCCTCAGCGCCGCCAGCCTATCGCGCCAGCCGGCATGTTCGCCCGGATCGGGGGCGATGCGCGGATCCATCAGCCCGCGCAGCATCACGTAGCCCGAGAAGAGCGCGGTCAGCACCAACCCCGGCACGACGCCGGCGATAAAAAGCCGGGCGATCGACTGGTCGGTGGCCACGCCATAGACGATGAGGATGATCGAGGGCGGGATCAGGAGGCCGAGCGTGGCCGAGCCGGCGAGCGTGCCGATCACCATGTCGCGCGGATAGCCGCGACGCAGCAGCTCGGGCACGGCCATGCGGCCGATGGTGGCGGCGGTGGCGGCCGAGGAGCCGGAAACGGCGGCGAAGATCGCCGAGCCGAACACGTTGACGTGCAGAAGCCGCCCCGGCAGCCGCCCGAGCCAGGGCGCAAGGCCGTGGAACATGTCTTCCGAGAGCCGCGAGCGCAGCAATATCTCGCCCATCAGGATGAACAGCGGCAGCGCGGCGAGCGACCAGGAATGGGAATGGCCCCAGATCGTGGTCGCCAGCACCAGCCCGGCCGGCGGGTTGGCGAAGGCGAGAATGGCGACGAGGCCGACGAGGAAGAGCGCCAGCGCCACCCATACGCCAAGCGCCAGAAGACCGACGAGCAGCCCGAGAAGGACGGTGGCGATCAGCGGATCGGACATCAGTTTCTCCTCCCTTCCCCGGTCGGCGCCGCCGCCATGTCGTCTGCCATGTCGATGGTGCCGCCGCCGGTCTCGTCCTGGTCGCGGATCACCGGGCTGCGGCGCAGGAGCGCCTGCACCAGAAGATCGGCGAAGGCGATGGCGAGGATCGCGAGCCCGAGCGTCACCACCGTCTGCGGGATCCATAGCGGCACGGCGATGATGCCGGGAGAGCGGTCACCATAGCGCCAGCTTTCGGCGACGAGCCCGGCCATGTGCCAGGAAGCGAAGACGCTGAAGACGAGACCGAGGGTCAGGGCGAGGAGTTCGGCGGCCCAGGCCAGCGGCCGCGGCAGGCGACCCGTCACGAGGTTGACGCGGATGTGCCCGCCCTCGACGAGCGTGTGGGCGAGGGCGAGGAAGGTCGCACCGGCGAGGAGGAAGCCGGCGAAATCGGCATAGGAGGGGATGGTGAAGCTCCAGTCCGGCCCGAAGAGACGCGCCAGAAGGTTGAGCAGCACCTGGGCGGTGACGATCAGGCAGATGGCAAGGATCGCCGCCGCCGCCAGCCAGCCGGAGACGAGATAGAGCCGATCGAGCAGGCGGCGCATGAGAACTTCTCCCTTCTGTTCCTCCGTTTCCGCGATCGGGGCTCCGGCCGGTGCTGCGGGCCGGCATCCCGGCCGCTCGTGCGGATCATGAACCGGCCGTCGCAGGAGCGGCCCCGCTTCTTCTGCCGGACGGAGCGGGCGAAGACGCCCGGCCTCTTGCGCGGCAGGAAGGCGCCTTTCCCCGGCGGTTCCCCGTTGCCGTCCTTTCCCTCGCCCGTCCCATCCGGCGTGAAAGAGCGGACGGGGCCAGACGCTTCTGCGGCGCCGATGCACCACCCGCTCCGCTTCCCCCCTGCGACGGCTCCGGGCATGTGCGTTCCCATGCAGGCGGAGACGGCAGGACGAAGACACTCGGATGAAGCGGTCGGGCAAGGTCGGTCGGGCGAAGGCGCCGGGGCGAACCCGGTCGGGAAGGGAGAGCCGGCCGCCGGGGCCGGCTCTCCGGGGCATCCGTCACTTCGAGGCGAGATAGGCCTCGAGCGCGGCGCCGGCCTCGGGCGAAGCATTGGCCTTCCAGTCCTCGAGCATGTCGGCCCCGATCTTCTTGAGACCGGCCATGAGCTCGGCGGAAGGTTCGGTGACCTTCATGCCGTTCTCGGCAAGGATCTTCGTCTTGGCCGCGGTTTCGGCCTTCGACATCTCCCAGCCGCGCTTCTCGGCTGCGGCCGCCGCCTCGAGAATCGCCTTCTGCGTCGCCGGATCGAGACCATCGAACACGCGCTTGTTGACGACGACGATGTTCTTCGGGATCCAGGCGTTGATCGGGGTGTAGTATTCGACGAAATCCCAGGCCTTGGAGCTCACCCCGGTGGAGGGCGAGGTGATCATCGCCTCGACCTGCCCGGTGGAGAAGGCCTGCGGAATGTCCGGCGCCTCGACCTGCACCGGCTGCGCTCCGGCCCGCTTGGCGAAATCCTCGAGAATGGCGTTGTAGGCGCGGAAGCGCAGCCCCGCCAGATCGGCGACCGAGTGGATCGGCTTCTTGGTATAGAGCCCCTGCGGCGGCCACGGCACGGCATAGAGCGGCATCAGCCCCTGCTTCTCGAGCAGCTCGGCCACCACCGGCTTCTGCGCCGCCCAGAGCTTCTCGGCCTCGGGGTAGGAGGTGGCGAGGAACGGCAGGCTGTCCATGCCGAAGGCCGGATCCTCGTTCGAAAGCCGCGAGAGGAAGAATTCGCCGATCGGCACCTGGCGCGACCGCACGGCGTTCTTGATCTCGGGGTGAGGATAGAGCGAGCCCGCGGAATGCACCTTGATCTTGAGCTTCCCGCCCGTGAGCCGCTCCACGTCCTTCGCGAATTCCATCACGTTCCGGGTATGGAACACCTTGTCGGAATAGGGTGTGGGCATGTCCCATGTCTCGGCCAGCGCCGGCACGGCCAGCGCCACCGCCGCGGCAAGGGATGTGGCAAATCGGATCATCTTCTCTCTCCCTGTCTTGCGGGGCTTTCCTGCCCCGGCTCCTCGGGCCCCGCCTTCGGCTCCGAACCGCCGGAAGCCGAGGCGTGCCCGCTCCTTCCTAGGACGACCCGATGCCGCAGGCAAGGCACCGCCCCGGCAGGGGTTCCAGGATCCCGCCCCGGTGATGCGGCCCGGTCGTCCGCATCGGAACCCGCCCCGGCAGCGGCCGCTTAACTTTCCCCGCCGCCCCGGCTATGAAGGCCGCGCACGGCCCGGGCGCGCCCAAGCTGCCCGGCGCCCGGAACAAACGAGAGCGACGGGAACCCACCATGAACGACACCGACATCAAGGTCTTCGGCCACAAGGCCCCCGATACCGACGCCACCTGCTCGGCCATCATCTGGGCATGGTATCTTTCCGAGGTGCAGGGCAAGCCGGCAACGCCCTTCGTCCTCGGCACGCCCAACAAGGAAGCCCGCTTCGTGCTCGAGCGCTGGGGCGTCGGGATGCCGGCACTCCTCGGCCCGCTCGGCGAAGGCGACGAGGTGGTGATCGTCGATACCAACAACCCCGCCGAGCTGCCCGAGGATCTCGACAAGGCCGACATCGCCGAGATCATCGACCATCACCTGCTCGCGGGCCTGACCACGCGCCGGCCGATCAAGGTGACGATCCGCCCGGTGGCGGCGACGGCGACGGTGATCCACTGGCTGGTCGGCCGCGACATGGAGCAGGCGCCCGACTGGGTGCGCGGGCTGATGCTCTCCTGCATCCTCTCCGACACGCTCGAATTCCGCTCGCCCACCACCACCCCGACCGACCGCGAGGTCGCCGAAGGACTCGCCCGGCAGCTCGGGATCGACATCCCCTCCTATGCCGCCGAGATGTTCCGCGCCAAGTCGGACGTGTCGGACTGTTCCGACGCCGAGCTCCTGCGGCTCGATTCGAAGAAATACGAGGTTGACGGCGTCAAGTTCCGCATCTCGGTGCTGGAGACCACCGCTCCCGAGGTGGTGCTGGCCCGCAAGGAGGGGCTGATGGCGGCGATGGAAACGGTCGCCCGCGAGGACGGGGTCGATCAGGTGCTGCTCTTCATCGTGGACATTCTCGAGGGCAAGGCGACCCTCCTCGTGCCGAACGACCTCGTGCGCAAGGTCGCCGAAAAGAGCTTCGGGGCGAAGGTCGAGGGCGACACCGTCACCCTGCCCGGCATCGTCTCGCGCAAGAAGCAGATCATTCCCGCTCTCAAGGTCTGAGGCGCCGCCGCCGACCACGCCATCCCCGGGCCCCGACCCGCCGTCGGGGCCCTTCCTGCATCCGCCGGCAGGGCCGCGTGCCACCCCCTTCCGGGAATGCTGCCGGAAAACGGCACGGGATCCGCGCCGGCCGCCTTCGGGCGCTTCCCTCTGGACCTCGCCGGGGCGCGGTCATAATGTCGCGCCTGCAACGACAGAGGGAGGCAGCGATGGCGGTCGGCACGAACATCCGCACCTGGTTCGAGGGCAAGTGGCACGAGGGCGACGTGCCGATCATGCGCGCGGCCGACCACGGCAGCTGGCTCGGCTCCACGGTCTTCGACGGCGCCCGCCATGCCCACGGCCTCGCCCCCGACCTCCTTGCCCATTGCCGGCGGGTGAACCGGTCGGCCGAGGCGCTCGGCCTCACCCCCACCATGCCGGCCGAGGAGATGTTCGAACTCGTCTGGCAGGGGTTGCGCCTCTACCCGGAGGGCACGCCGCTCTACATCCGGCCGATGTATTGGGGCATCGACGGCGGAATCGGCGCCATCGCACCCGCCCCCGAGACGGTGGGCTTCGCCCTCTGCCTCGAGGAAATCCCCCTGGCGCCCGAGACCCACAGCCAGACCCTGTGCACCACCTCCTTCCGCCGGCCGGTACTGGCCGACGCCGTGGTCAACGCCAAGGCCGGCTGCCTCTACCCCAACAATGCCCGCATGATCCGCGAAGCCCGCGCCAGGGGATTCGACAACGCCCTCGTCGCCGACGCCCTCGGCAATGTCGCCGAGAGCGCCACCGCCAACGTCTTCATCGTCAAGGACGGGGTGGTGAAGACGCCGATCCCGAACGGCACCTTCCTTGCCGGCATCACCCGCAGGCGCCATATCCGGCTTCTGCGGGCGGCGGGCTACGATGTGCGCGAGGCAGTCCTGAGCTTCGACGATGTGCGCGCCGCCGACGAGGTGTTCCTCACCGGCAACATGCACAAGATCACTCCCGTCACCCGTTTCGAGGATGTCGCCTATCCCGTCGGGCCGGTGGCCGGGGAAGCGCGGCGGCTCTACTGGCAATGGGCACGGCAGAGCGCGGGAGCCCGGGGCGATCTTGCCGCCGCGCTCGCCGAGGAGGCGGCCGAGGTCGAAACCGGCTGATCCGCCCCCGGCCGGGAAGCGCGCCGCCTGCAGCGGCAACGGCGTTTTCCGCCGGGGCGCGTGCCATCCGGGGCGCCCCGCCCCGCGGGCCCTGCCCTTTCGTCGCACCGGGACCTTGGCCCTTGCCAAAGCCCGCCCGCTGGAAGATCATCACCCCGATGAGCGAGACTGCCGACACGACCGGAAGCGAACAGCGCACCGAAGAGCGGATGCGGCCCGGACCGCACCCTGGCGAACGTCGGCTGCGCAAGTTTCTCGTCGTGCTCGACGACAGCCGCGAATGTCTCAACGCCATGCGCTTTGCCGCCATGCGCGCCGAGAAGACCGGCGGCGGCGTCGTCATCCTCGCCGTCATCCCGCCCGAGGAATTCAATCACTGGATCGGCGTGCGCGACCTGATGCGCGAAGAGGCCGCCGAGCGCATCCGGGCCCATTACGAGGTCTTCGCCAAGTGGATGCGCGACAAGCACGGCATCGACCCCGAACTCGTCATCCGCGAAGGGGAGCCGGTGGAGGAAATCCTCGGTCAGATCCGCGACGATCCGGCGATCGGCGTGCTCGTTCTCGGTGCCGGCACCGACCGGTCGGGTCCGGGCCCCCTCGTCTCCCAGCTCTCGCGCGCCTCGGGCACGTTGCCGGTGCCGATCACCATCGTGCCGGGGGGGTTATCGAAGGAGGAGCTCGAGGCCGTCACCTGAAGCGCCGCGGCGCCCTCTCGCGTGAATGGCGAAACGCAACCGCGTCTCGTCCGCGCAATGAAGAAGCGCCCCCTTCCTCCGCCCGGTTCGCGAAGGGCGAAGCGCAGGCACTCCCTGCCCCTTGCTTGGACCGTCAGCCGAAGCGGCAGCGCCCCCCTTCCCCGCCCCGCAGCGCGACCCGACCTGCCGCCGCACCGATTGACTTGCCCCCTCACGATGCACATATAGGCGCAACGAGAGGAGCCTTCCCATGTTCATCCAGACCGAAACCACACCCAACCCGGCAACGCTCAAATTCCTGCCCGGACAGGCCGTCGTGCCCGGCGGCACCGCCGATTTCACCGATGCCGAGAGCGCCGCCCGCTCCCCGCTGGCGCAGCGGCTCTTCGCGGTGGACGGGGTCGAAGCGGTCTTCCTCGGCCCCGACTTCATCACCGTCACCAAGCGCGAGGACGTGGCGTGGGACCACATCAAGCCCGCCATCCTCGGCGCCATCATGGAACACTACCAGTCGGGCCTGCCGGCGGTCGGGACCGACGAGCGCCGGGGCGGGCATGGCGATGTCGGCGAAGAAGGGCCGGACAGCGACATCATCCGCAAGATCAAGGAACTGCTCGACACCCGCGTGCGCCCCGCCGTGGCCCAGGACGGCGGCGACATCACCTTCCACGGCTACGAGGAGGGCGTCGTCTATCTCCACATGCAGGGCGCCTGCGCCGGCTGCCCCTCGGCGACGATCACCCTCAAGATGGGGATCGAGAACCTGCTCAAGCACTACATCCCCGAGGTGGTCGAGGTGCGGCCCGTCGGCGTGAACTTCTGATCCCCGACCGGCCCGCCGGAAGAAGCGGGGGAAGGGCCCGGCGGCAGGGCGCGGGAGCGCCACGGAAGGGGCCGAGGACGCGGCGAAAGAGGACAGCGGCGGAAACCGCGGGAAAAGGCAAACTGGTCCGCCGCGGCCCGGACAGGCTGCCTGCCCCGTATTCTCCCGGATGAAAGAGCAGCCACGATGGACCACCATTCGACGCGAAGCGGCCCGATCCTCGCCTTCGACACCTCGGGGCCGTGGCTCTCGGCGGCGCTTGTCGAGAAGGGCGTGGTGCGGCTCGCCCGCCACGAGGAAATGGCCCGCGGCCAGGCCGAGCGGCTCTTCGTCCTCCTCGAGGAGATGCTGCGCGAGGCCGGGCGCGCCTGGGGCGAGCTTGCCGCGCTCGGGGTCGGCATCGGACCGGGGAACTTCACCGGCATCCGCATCGCCGTCGCCGCCGCTCGCGGCCTTTCCCTCGCCTTGGGGATCCCGGCCCATGGCGTGAGCCGCTTCGAGGCCCTGGCCGAGAGTGCCCCCCGCCCCGCCCTTCTCGCGCTCGACGCCCGGCGCGAGCGGCTCTGGCTGGCGCGCCTGGGCGCGGACGGCCCCGAAGAACCGGTGCTCGTTCCCCTCGCCGAAATCGAAAGGCATCCCGTGCTCGAAGGACTGCCTGCCACGGCACCGGTCATCGGCGAGAGGGCCGGGGAGATCGCCGCCCGCATCGACCGGCCTGCCCGTGCCCCGGCCTTGACGCTCGGCACGGCCATCGCCCGCATCGCCGCCCGCCGCGACCCGGCCGGGGCCACGCCGCCGGCGCCGCTCTATCTGCGGCCGGCCGATGCCGCGCCGCCTTCGGAGCCGCCGGTGCCGATCCTCGATGCATGAGCCGGTGGATCCATGTGCCGGCGCATGAAGGAAGAACTCCGCTCCCCTCGCCCCGGCGACGCCGCGATCGCCGAGCTGGCCGCGGTGCATCGTGCCGCCTTTCCCGAAGCCCCCTGGTCGGAGGCGGCGCTGGGAGATCTCTGCGCATCCCGCGGCGCGCTTCTCGTCACCGAGGAGGAACGGGGCGTCCTTCAGGGCTTCGCCCTGGCCCGGGTGACGCTCGACGAGGCCGAACTCCTCACCATCGCCGTGCGCCCCGCGGCCCGCGGCCGGGGGGTCGGCCGGCGGTTGATGACGCGGCTGACGGAGAGGCTCGCGGACCGGGGCGTGGCCCGTCTCCATCTCGAGGTCGCCGCGGACAATGCCGCCGCCCGGGCGCTCTATGCCGCCTGCGACTTCGTCGAGACCGGGCGGCGCAAGGGGTATTACCGGACGGGGCGCACGCGCCCTGCGGACGCGCTGCTTCTCACCCTTCTTCTGCCGGGCTGATCTTCTCTCCCGGCCGGCCCGCCGGAACGCCCCCCTCGAGGAGACGGGAGAGAATCGCGGGCAGCATCCGCTCGAGATCCTCGGCGACGAGGCCAGGGCCGTGCAGCCGTGCGGCCTCGACATGGCACCAGATCGCGACCGCGGCCGCCTCCCGCCCCTCCCGGCCCGCGGCGAGAAGCGCCCCGATCATGCCGGAAAGCACGTCCCCCGCCCCGGCCGTCGCCAGCCACGGGGCGGCCCGTTCGTAAAGCGCCGGATGCAGAAGCGGCCGCGCCCCGGACACGGCAACCAGCGTCGCCGCTCTCTTGAGAACGACGACCGCGCCCGCCTCCTCCGCCGCCTGTCCGGCGAGGGCCACCCGGTCGATCGGCCGCCCGTCCGCGGGCAGGAGCCGCGGGAAGAGGCGGCGAAACTCGCCCATGTGCGGGGTGAGGACGATGCGGCGGCGCAGCGGATGGTCCCGCAGCCGCGCGAAGAAGCTCCGGGTCCGCTCCGCCATCAGCGACAGCGCATCGGCATCGAGCACGAGGGGCAGATCGGCCGCGAGCGCCGCCTCGAGGAGCGCCCGCCCCCGCGCGTCGCGGCCGAGGCCGGGGCCGATGACGATGGCGGCGATCTTTCGCTCGCGAACGGTCCGCGCAAGGTCCTCCCCGCTCTCGCATGTCGTGAGCATCACCGCATCGAGACGGGCGGCATTCTCGCCGATCGCCGCTGCGGGCACGCCGAGGGTGACGAGCCCGGCGCCGAAACGCAGCGCCGCCCGGGCCGCGAGCCGCGCAGCCCCCCCCTTGCCGCTCCCGCCGCCGATCACGAGCAGATGGCCGCGCTGGTACTTGTGGACGAGCGGATCACGCGGCACCGGCGCCTCGAGCGGCACCGTCCCGGCCCGGATCTCGCCGAGAACGCCCGTCTCCCGCGCCGCCAGCGCCGCCACGTCTTCTGCGATGCCGATGGGCCGGATCGCGAGGCCCCGCGTCCGTTTCGGCCCCTCCCCGAGATAATGGCCGCGCCTGGGAGCCTCGAAGGTGACGGTGAGATCGGCCACCGCCGCCATGTCCGCCGGTGCGAGCAGGGCGCCGGTGTCGGCATCGAGCCCCGAGAGAATGTCCACGGCCACGAGCCCCGCCCCCCCGGCCGCGGCGGCGTCGAGCGCCCGGGCCACCACGAGCGGGATCGGCCGGGCAAGGCCGGTGCCGAAGACGGCATCGAAGACGAGCCGTCCCCGCGCCATGTCTGGGCCGAAGGCGGCAAGAGGCTCGACGCGCCCCCCCGCCGCCTCGAAGGCGGTTCGGGCGGCGGCGGCATCGGGTGGCAGCGCCCGGGCCGGGTCGAGCGCGAAAAGCCGCACATCCCACCCTTCGCGCAGCAGAAGCCGGGCGATGACGTAACCGTCACCGCCATTGTTGCCCGGCCCGGCCAGAACCGCCGCCTGCCCCGGCGCCCAGAAACGGGCGGGCCAATGGGCGCGCACCGCCTCGAGCACCGCATGCCCGGCCCGCTCCATCAGCACCGCGCCCGCGATTCCCCGTGCCATAGCCGCCTTTTCGGCGGCACGCATCTCGGCGCTGGTCAGGATCGGCGCCACAACCGTCATCGCTTTGCCCTTTTCTTGTGCATCCGTGCATTATATCCAGGCAAGAGACCTCGTCCGCCCGCGGCGAGGATCGACCACCCCCTGCCGGGTTTGCGCCCCCCTGCCAGTCGGGGTTTCCTGCGGATGACCGATCCGGCACGCCCGCCCCGTCACCGGCAGGCTCGCCGCGCCCCCTGCGGGCCCGGGGCCACGATGACGGGGCGACGAACAGCCGATGGCCGCGGGGAAGGCCAGGTCATCCGAACAACCGAATGCCGAAGGAGGCCTTCATGAAAAAGATCGAAGCCATTATCAAGCCTTTCAAGCTCGACGAGGTCAAGGAAGCGCTCCAGGAGGTCGGCGTGCAGGGCCTCAGCGTCATCGAGGTCAAGGGGTTCGGCCGCCAGAAGGGCCATACCGAGCTCTATCGCGGCGCCGAATATGTCGTGGACTTCCTGCCCAAGGTGAAGATCGAGATCGTCCTGGCCGACGACATGGTCGATCAGGCGGTCGAGGCGATCATCTCCGCCGCCAACACCGGCAAGATCGGCGACGGCAAGATCTTCATTTCGCCGGTTGAAGACGCTATTCGCATTCGCACGGGCGAGCGGGGCGAGGACGCGCTCTGATTCGGCCCCCACTGCCAGCGAGCCCCGGGGCCGCCCCCCCGGGCTCGAAAGTTCCACCGAGGCGCAACAGAAGGCTGCACAGATGAGCGACAAGGAAAACGTCATCAGGACGATCAAGGACGAGGAGATCGCCTATGTCGATCTCCGCTTCACCGACCCGCGCGGCAAGCTTCAGCACGTGACGGTGCTGGCCGATCAGGTCGATGAGGATTTTCTCGACGAGGGTTTCATGTTCGACGGTTCCTCGATCGCCGGCTGGAAATCGATCGACAAGTCCGACATGAAGCTGATGCCCGACGCCGCCTCGGCCTATGTCGATCCGTTCTATGCCGAGAAGACCCTCTGCCTGCACTGCACCGTCCACGAACCGGATACCGGCGAACTCTATGACCGCGACCCGCGGGCCACGGCCGAGAAGGCGGAAGCCTATCTGAGGTCTTCGGGTATCGGCGATACCGCCTATTTCGGTCCCGAAGCCGAATTCTTCCTGTTCGACGACGTGCGCTTCGCCGTCGAGATGAACAAGGTGTCCTACGAGGTCGATGCCATCGACGGCTCCTGGAACACCGACACCGAATACGAGATGGGCAACAAGGGGCACCGGCCCGGCATCAAGGGCGGCTATTTCCCGGTGAACCCGGTCGATCACGGTCAGGACATCCGCTCGGAGATGCTCTCCACCATGAAGCGCATCGGCATGAAGGTGGACAAGCATCACCACGAGGTGGCCTCCTGCCAGCACGAGCTCGGCCTCGTCTTCAACTCGCTGAAGAAGCAGGCCGACGAGCTGCAGAAATACAAGTATGTCATCCACAACGTCGCCGACGCCTACGGCAAGACCGCGACCTTCATGCCCAAGCCGATCGCCGGCGACAACGGCACCGGGATGCACGTCAACCAGTCGATCTGGAAGGACGGCAAGCCGCTGTTCGCGGGCGACAAGTATGCCGACCTGTCGGACGAGGCGCTGTGGTATATCGGCGGCATCCTCAAGCACGCCCGGGCGCTCAACGCCTTCACCAACCCCTCGACCAACTCCTACAAGCGCCTGATCCCCGGCTTCGAGGCGCCGGTGCTTCTGGCCTATTCGGCCCGCAACCGCTCGGCCTCGATCCGCATCCCCTGGGCCGAAAGCCCGAAGGCCAAGCGGATCGAGACCCGCTTCCCCGATCCGGCGGCCAACCCCTATCTGGCCTTCTCGGCGCTGCTGATGGCCGGCCTCGACGGGATCCGGAACAAGATCGATCCGGGCGAGCCGTCCGACAAGGATCTCTACGACCTGCCCCCCGAGGAGCTGGCCGAGATCCCGACGGTCTGCGGCTCGCTGCGCGAGGCGCTCGAGGCGCTCGAGGCCGATCACGAATTCCTGCTCGAGGGCGGCGTCTTCACCCGCGATCAGCTCGAAGGCTACATGGAGCTCAAATGGGAAGAGGTCTATGCCTTCGAACACACGCCGCATCCGGTGGAGTTCAAGATGTATTACAGCTGCTGACAGGCGGCGACGGATGGAAAACGGGGCCTTCGGGCCCCGTTTTCGCTCCGCGGGCCGGGGAGCGCAGCAGCACGAACCACGCGCGCCGAGCTCGCGGCCCCCTTCCCCTTCCGCGAAACGGAACCGCTGCCACGCCCCTTGCCGGCGCTCACGCCGGCCCCGTCCCTTCCTGCGGATCGACGAGCCCGAGTGCGGCGGCGAGATCGGGCGGGATCCCGCGGCGCGCCCGCCCATCGAGCCGCCGGGCTTCCATGACGGTGGTATGGATGGCGAAGAGCAGCGCCCCCGTTCGCGGCAGCCGCAGCAGCAGCTGGCGCTCCGCCCGCAGCCACGGCCCGCCCCCCTTGCCCCCCGGCAGCGGATCGGGGTGGAAAAGGCAGGGAACGGGCCAGGCGAGCCGGTTCATGCGCCAGACCGGGCGACCCGGTGGAAGGCGGCCGAACATCCGGTCGACCCGACGGGCCAGATCGGCGTCATAGGCCGCCACCGGCCCGTGGATCGCCGCAAGCGGCCGGCCGAGCTTCTCGTCGAGCCGCCAGGCCGCGGGAAAGGCGAGAAAGGCCGCCGCAAGCGCCAGGCCGTCGCCCTCGGGCAACAACAGGCAGAGATCCGACTGCACCAGCCGACCGGCCACGGCCAGCGGGTGATCCGTCTTCAGCGGCACCGTCTCCCCGTCGGGCCGCGTGGCCCGATCGGCGGCGATGCACCAGCCGGGCCGTCCCTGCAGCCGGCCGAGCACGAGAGCCTTCAGCTCCTCGGCTGCCGCCTGCGCCGGAGCCCCACCCGCGGCGAAGACCCTGCCCGCCTCATGGCGGCGCAACCAGTCGCGAAAGGCCATCTGCCGGGCGAAGACCTCGTCCTCCCACGGCCAGTCGTCGGGCACGAGCGGCTTCAGCCCGGGCAGACGCGCCAGTGCCGGATCCTGCCACGGGACGGCCGGCAACCGCTCCTGGCAGATCCTGCGGAAACGGGCGGGCACCGGGCCGCGGTCGCGTATCCTGCCCCCTCCCCGCACCCTCAGCCGCCGAGCGCGGTGCGGCTGTCGGCCGGCGTTTCGTTGCGCCGCGTCATCGTGTAGTCGCGCACCACCTCGGCCACGGTGATGCGATAGTCGGCGAAGATCCCCTCGCGTGCTGCCCGCTGCGCCGCCCGATGGGCCGGATGGTTGCGCCAGCGGCGGATCGCATCTTCGTCCGCCCAGCGGGAGACGGAAACGAAGCGCCCCGGCGTTGTCACGCTCTCGTAACGTTCGACGCCCAGGAAGCCCTCGATGTCGGCCACCGCCGCGCGCAGCGCCTCGGCATGGGCGAAATAGTCGTCCTCCCGCCCCTGCCGCGGCGTGAACTCGAATATCTCGATCAGCATGGGCTCCTCCTTCGCGAACTCCGGCAGCACGGGTTTATCGGCCCGGCTGCCCCCTCCCGGCTCACACCGCTTCACGCCCCTTCACCTCGGGCCGAGCGGGAGCATCGGCGATTGATCCCGCCCCGGCAAGGGCGCATCCTGCCCCGGAGCCGGGAAACCGCAAGGGAGGACACATGGAACGCGTGCACAGAATCGACATCACCGGACGAGACGGGCAACGCCTCGCCGCCGTGCTGCATCATCCGCTCGGGCCGCGGCGGGCCACGGCCCTTCTCGCTCACTGCTTCACCTGCGGCAAGGACCTGCCGGCGGCGCGGCGCATCGCCGGGCGGCTGGTGGCGGCCGGAATCGCCGTGATGCGTTTCGACTTCACCGGCCTCGGCGAGAGCGGAGGGGGTGCGCTGCGCGGCTTTGCCGGCGAGGTCGAGGACATCCTCGCCGCCGCGGAGCGTCTCGGGGAAGACGGCATGGGCCCCGAACTTCTCGTCGGTCATTCGCTGGGCGGCAGTGCCGTGCTCGCCGCCGCGGCGGACATTCCGGCCGCAAGGGCGGTGGTCACGATCGGGGCACCTTTCGATCCGGCCCATGCCCTGGCCCGGGCGGAGGAAGCGGGTGGGCGGGTGACCATCGCCGGCCGCAGCTTCCCCGTCTCGCCACGCTTCTTCGCGGATTTCGCCGACCACGACCCCGCCCCCCGCATCGCCGCCCTCTCGCGGTCCGGCAAGGCGTTGCTCGTGATGCACGATCCGATGGACGAGGTGGTGTCGATCGACCATGCCAGCCGCATCTTCCTCGCTGCCCGCCACCCCAAGAGTTTCGTCTCCCTCGAAGGGGCGGGCCACCTGCTGCACCGGGCCGCGGACGCGGAATATGCCGCCGGGGTGATCGCCGCCTGGGCCGAACGCTACCTGCCCGCGGCCGCCGCCGCGGCGGAGCCGGCCGAAGGGGTGGTCCGCGTCTCCGAAGCCGACCCGGAAGGCTTCCTCCAGGACATCCGCGCCGGCCGGCACACGCTTCTGGCCGACGAACCCGCAACCGTCGGCGGCGCCGATCTCGGCCCTTCGCCCTATCAGCTCCTGGCCGCCGCGCTCGGGGCCTGCACGAGCATGACCATCCGCATGTATGTCCGCCGCAAGGGCTGGCCGCTCGAACATGTCGAGGTGGATGTCACGCACGAGAAGGTCCACGCCGCCGACTGCGCCGATTGCCGCCCCTCGGACCGGATCGACCTGTTTCGTCGCCGGATCCGTCTCGAAGGGCCGCTCGACGCGGCGCAGCAGGCGCGGATCGTCGAGATCGCCGATCGCTGCCCGGTTCACCGCACGCTCACACGGGGCGCCAGGGTCGAGACCGTTCTCGACAAGGAGGAGACGTGAGAAGCCCTCGCCACGCAGGCCGGCAAGGATGGCAGAGGCGGAAGATCGCGCTCGGCAAACCCGTGATCACACCGCGGTCGGAATCACGCCGTTCCTTGGTTGGAATACGTTGTGATCACGAAACGGCACCGCGACAGCCGCGCACCGGCCCCCGGAGAACGCAGGGCGAGGCGCCCTCAGCCACGCCCCGCGGGTTTGCGCCGCCCGGCCGCACCGCCGCGGCGCCGGGGAGGGCGGGGTTCTCCACGCGCCGCCGCCGCGAGCAGCACCGTCATCGGATGATCGGGCCACAGGATGGCGTAACGGCCGAGAAGCCGGCGGGCCGCCTCTTCGGGCCGCTCGATCCCCAGAAGCCAGTCGAGGAAGATCGTTCGGCATTCGGCGGCGCTCACCCGTTCCATCGCATAGGCGGCGGCGATCACGCCGCGCGGATCGTCGGGGCCGTTCTCTCGCGTCATGGTCATTCCGCTTCTCCCGCACACGCTCCCGCAGACCGGCGAGGTCGGGGCCGCTCAGCCCGAGAGCCGCACAGGGCGGCCCCTGTCGGGATGATTGTTCCTTGCTGCGATTGTGCTGCGAGCAGTCCCCCCGAAGCGGGGCATCGGGCGCGACATCGGGAGAAAGGCTCTCGAACGCGACATGCACCGCCCCCTCACCCGCAAGGCGCAGAACCGGCTGCGGCCAGGGCCGCCGCTCCTGTTCCTTTCCCGCCATGCAGCTCTCCTCCCGTTTTCCCGACTTCCCAGACGCCTTCGGCGTGATGGCGCCCCGAACGCTCCGGGTCAAGCCGACGAAGGGACGGCACGGGAAAGCAGGGGCGTGGCATCGTCTCGCGCATCGTCTCGGACCGAAGGACATCCCACCGGACCATGCGCGCGGAGGGGGCGGCGGTTCTCGCCTTGTCCGCGGGAGTGCGGACGCGATGGCTCGGCCGGCCCGAGGATCGGTCGATGGCGGTTTTCCGTGCAGACGGCGCTTCCGCCTGCCGGGCGCGGCATTGCCGGGCTCTGCCGCCGCAGGCAACGGCCGCAAGGGCGCATGTCCTCCCGATGGCGGAAAGCCGATGGCGGAAATGCGCTCTTGCCGTTCCATCGACGGTGAAAGCAGCTCCCGATCGCCCGACCTCCGATGCCCGCGGGCCGGATCAGCCGGCCGCGCTTGCCGGTGGCAGATCGTCTTCCGCAAGGGAAGCGGCTTCCTTGCGGCTTTCGGGAGTCTCGACAAGGATCGGTCCGTCCTCCTCCACGAGCTCGACCACCGCGGCCCCCTCGGGCTCCGCCTCGGCCGCCTTGCTCCGCCGCCTGCTACGGCGCGGCGCGTCTCCGCTCCCCTCTTCCGCCGGGGCGGCCTCGCCCGCCCCTTCCGCGGCGGGCCGGGCGACGGCCTCCTCCTGTCCGCTCTCGGCCACGGCCTCGGTGCCACCCTTTCGCCGGTTCGGGCGCCGGCCCCGGCCCGCACGGCGGCGGCCGGTCTCGCCCTCGGCGCCGCCCGCGCTTCCGGTCGCCACGGCCGGCAGATCGGACGGCACCCCGGCCGCGCTCTCGCCGCCCTGCGCCTCTTCCTCGCGGGCGGCCTGAGCCGCACGCTCGGCGGCCCGGGCGGCCTCGCGGGCCTCGCGCTCGGCGCGGCGGCGGGCCTCGCGGGCCTCACGCTCGAGCCGGCGCCGCTCGGCCTCGGCCTCCTCGGCCCGGCGGCGCTCCTCCATCTCGCGCTGCGCTTCGGCCAGAAGCCGCACGTAATGTTCGGCATGCTGCAGGAAATTCTCGGCGGCGATCCGGTCCCCCGACAGGGAAGCGTCCCGGGCGAGGGCCTGATACTTCTCGATGATCTGCTGCGGCGTTCCCCGCACCTTGCCGGCCGGCCCCGAGCTTTCGAAGACCCTGTTGGCCACATTGCCGAGCGAGCGCCGGCCCTGGTTGCGACCGCGTCCACGCGATTTGTTCGGTGATCTCATTTCAATCCGTTTTCCTGCTGATCCGGGTGACTCCGGGCGCTGCCCGCATTGCACCTCGGTTCGGGCCAAGCCCGACACCTGCCGGTTCTCCCCCCCGGCTCTGCGCCCCGGGAGATCCTTGCGCCCATCCCAGCCGGGGCTCCGGCTGGCCGTTCGCTCATCCTCGTGTCCTGCTCCGGCAGGGCACGCGATGCCATGCGGCATCCTTCGAGGAAGTCAGAAACCTCGACGCCTCCGCGCCCTGGCCCGCCGATTCTGCAATCTGCGGGCCGCCCGATCTCGCGATCCGGGCGCGCCGTCCGTCCGCCCCCTATTACCAGCCCTTTGCCGCCTTCCTCAAGGGAGAAAGCGCAAAAAGATGACGATCACGTTAACATTCCCGTGGTTTTCGACCGAAAACCCGTCTTTCGTGACCTTTTCGCATCATCCGCGGAAATCTCCTTCGCCTTGGAAGGCCCTACCGCATCATGCTGCAGGGCAAGGCGCCTGCTCATGGATGCCGTTCGTGGCCGTGGCTTCCGGCGGCGCACGGCCGCATGCCCTGCACCACCCGGTCACGCCCGTCGAGATCGGGCAGGACGACGACATCGACGAGCCCCGCCGCCCGGAACAGCGCCGCCACCGCCGCGCCCTGTTCGGGGCCGATCTCGACCAGAACCCGCCCCCCCGGCGCCAGATGCGGCCCGATCCCGGCAAGAATCGTGCGATAGGCGACGAGACCGTCCACCCCGCCATCGAGCGCAAGACGCGGTTCGTGGAGCCGCACCTCGGGGGCAAGCGCCGCCATCTCGTCCGTGGCGACATAGGGCGGGTTGGCCACCACCAGATCGAATTGCCCCTGCACCGCCGCCCACCAGTCGGAGCGGAGAAGATCGAGCCGACCGGCCACGCCGTGACGGCGGGCATTCTCCGCCGCCACGGCCAGGGCCTCGGGCGAGAGATCGACCGCCACCCCCGTCGCCGCCGGCCGTTCCGCCAGCAGGGTGACGGCGATCGCGCCCGAGCCGGTGCCGAGGTCGATCAGTCGCGTGAAGGGCGCGGCGAGTGCCGCCTCGATCAGGCATTCGGTCTCGGGGCGCGGGTCGAGCACCACCGGGGAGACGGTGAAGACGCGACCGAAGAACTCGCGGGCCCCGACGAGATGCGAGAGCGGCCGCCGGCGGCAGCGTTCCTCCACGAGAGCACGAAAGCGGGCGGCGACAGGGGGCGGCACCGCCTCGCCCAGCACCAGCGTCAGCCGATCGGCCGGGATGCCGAGCGCATGGGCCAGGAGGCGGCGCGCATCGCGGGCCGGCGCCTCGATGCCGGCGGCGGCCATTTGCGCCGCAGCCCCGGCAAGAAGCAGCCGGGCCGGCGGGCCGTCGCCGCCCGGGGCGCCCTCTTCCGCACCCGCCCCCGTCATGGCGCCTTCGTCACGGCCTCGCCCTCGAGCGCGGCGAGCTTGCGGGCCTCGTCCTCGGCCAGGAGCGCGTCGATGATCTCGTCGAGATCCCCCTCGAGGATCTCGGGCAGGCGGTAGAGGGTGAGACCGATGCGGTGATCGGTCACCCGCCCCTGAGGGAAATTGTAGGTGCGGATCCGTTCCGAACGGTCCCCGCTGCCGACCTGGGCACGGCGGGCGTCGGCCCGGGCGCTCTCGGCCTCGCGGCGCTTCAGATCGTAGAGCCGCGCCCGCAGGATCCGCATGGCGATGTCGCGGTTGCGATGCTGGGACTTTTCCGAGGAGGTGACGGTGATCCCCGTCGGCAGATGGGTGATGCGGACCGCCGAATCGGTGGTGTTGACGTGCTGCCCGCCGGCACCGGAGGCGCGCATGGTGTCGATGCGGATTTCCGACGGGTCGATCGTCACATCGAGATCCTCCGCCTCGGGCAGCACGGCGACGGTGGCGGCCGAGGTATGGATCCGCCCGCCCGATTCGGTAACCGGCACCCGCTGCACCCGATGGACGCCGCTCTCGAACTTGAGACGGGCGAAGACCCCCTGCCCCGTCACCCGCACCACCACCTCGCGCACCCCCCCGAGCTCGCTTTCGGACAGCGAGACGATCTCGAAGCGCCAGCCCCGCCTCTCGGCGTAGCGCTGATACATCCGCAGCAGATCGGCGGCAAAGAGCGCCGCCTCCTCGCCGCCGGTGCCCGCGCGGATCTCGAGCACGGCGGCGCGCTCGTCGGCCTCGTCGCGCGGCAGAAGCGCCAAGCGCACCCGCCGCTCTGCCCCGGGAAGCGCGGCGGCGATTCGCGCGAGCTCCTCCTCGGCGAGCTCGCGCATCTCCGGATCGGCCTGCATGGCCTCGGCCTCCGCCCGCTCCCGCAGGAGACGGCGCCAGGCCGCGATCGCCTCGACCACCGGCCTGAGCTGCGCATGTTCGCGGGCAAGGCGGGCGAACTCGTCCCCCCCCGGCCCCTCGGCCATGCGCGCCTCGATGTAGGCGAAGCGCCGGCAGATTTCGTCGATGCGATCCTCGGGCAGCATGGGAGCGGAGTGCCCGAAGCGGCGCGGCGGGTCAAGGGAGCCGCCCCGCGGCGCCGTCAGGCGGCATCATCCGCGACCCCCTGCGCCGTGCGCGCCGCCTCGATGGCGGCGGCCTTCTCTTCGACGAGGCGGACGATCTCGTCGAGCATGTCGGCATTGGCGAGGCGGTGGGCCTGGCGGCCGTCGAGATAGATCATGCCGTGATCCTTGCCGCCCCCGGTAAAGCCGATATCGGTCAGCAGCGCCTCGCCGGGCCCGTTGACCACGCAGCCGATGATCGAGAGCGTCAGCGGCGTGTGGACATGGGCAAGGCGTTTCTCGAGCTCGGCGACGGTCGCGATCACGTCGAATCCCTGCCGGGCGCAGGAGGGGCAGGAGATGATGTTGACCCCGCGATGGCGCAGCCCGAGAGCCTTGAGAATCTCGTAGCCGACCCGCACCTCCTCCACCGGGTCTGCCGAGAGCGAGACGCGGATCGTGTCGCCGATCCCCATCCACAACAGGTTGCCAAGCCCGATGGCCGACTTGACCGTGCCCGTCGTCAGCCCTCCGGCTTCGGTGATGCCGAGATGCAGGGGCGCATCGGTCAGCTCGGCAAGCTGCTGATAGGCGGCGGCGGCGAGAAACACGTCGGACGCCTTCACCGACACCTTGTAGTCGCGAAAGTCGTGCTCCTCGAGGATCCGCATGTGCTCGAGGGCGCTCTCGACCAGCGCATCGGGGCACGGCTCGCCGTATTTCTCGAGCAGATGCTTCTCGAGCGAGCCGGCATTGACGCCGATGCGGATGGCGCAGCCGTGGTCCCGGGCCGCACGGATCACCTCGGCGATGCGCTCGGGCGCGCCGATATTGCCGGGGTTGATCCTGAGGCAGGCGGCACCGGCCTCGGCGGCCTCGATCGCACGGCGGTAGTGGAAGTGGATGTCGGCGATGATCGGCACCGGGCTTTCGCGCACGATCTCGGCCAGCGCTCCGGTCGAGGCTTCGTCGGGCGTGGAGACACGCACGAGGTCGGCCCCCGCCGCGGCCGCGGCCTCGATCTGGGCGAGGGTGGCGGCCACGTCGCGCGTGTCGGTGTTGGTCATGGTCTGGACGGCGATCGGTGCTCCGTCGCCGATCGGCACCGTGCCGACATGGATGCGGCGCGAACGCCGCCGCTCGATCCGCCGCCAGGGACGGTGCGCCTGAGCCGATGCGGGATCCATGCCATCCTCCGTTGGAATACAGCCTTGCGCGGGGCAAGGCGCCGCCGTCACGCGGCCCCTGCCGTTTCGGACCCTCCCGCTATGGGCCGCCCCGCCCCGAAGGCGACGATGCGGGTCCCTTCGCCGGCTTTCTTACACCGCGGCAGGCCGGGAGACAATCGCGCCCCGCAGGGAAGATTCACCCCGGTCACGCGCCCGGTGCCGTCCGCGGCAGGATCGGCGCGCCGCGGCCGATCGCAGTCGCGGCACAGAACGGCCTTTCCTCGCCGCCGCTCTGCGCCTAATCTTGCCGGGGAATCGGGGGAGACGATGACGAGCGCACGGATCGACTATGGCAACCTCATGCAGCGGGCGATGCGCCGGCTCGTGGCCGAGGTCATCGAACGCGTGGCCGAGGAGGGGCTGCCGGGCGCGCATCACTTCTACATCGGCTTCGACACCCGCCACCCCGATGTGCGGATGTCGGACTGGCTGCGCGAGCTCTACCCCGAGGACATGACCATCGTGCTCCAGCACTGGTTCGCCGATCTCGCCCCCGACGAGAGGGGCTTTTCGGTCACCCTCAACTTCGGCGACCGGCCCGAGAACCTCTACATTCCCTACGAGGCGATCGTCACCTTCGTCGATCCGTCGGTCGAGTTCGGGCTCAGATTCGACAGCGCCGACAATCTTGCCAGCGCCGATGCGGCCCCGGAGGATGCGGCGGAAGAGCCGGCCGCGGCACCGACCGGGGAGGACGAAGCGGAGAAGGCGGCGCCGGCCGATGCCGAGATCGTCAGCCTCGACAAGTTCCGCAAGCAGTAGGCACGCCGGCCGGACCCGATCGGCACGGGCGCCGGCGCCTCCGGGCGGGCGCCGACGTTTCGCCATCGCCCTTCCTCGCAATCGCGGTCGTGCCGCCTGCGGCCCTGCCGGTAGCGCCGCCGTTTCGTGATCACATGTTTCCGCATTCGTGATCACGAAACCGCCCTTCTCCCCTGCCCCGGCTCCGCCCCGGACTGCGGCAGATTGACCCCGCCGCTCACGGCGCTATGCAGGGGCCGGACGAGAGCATGAGGAGAGGGACGATGAGCACGACAGCCACCCGCATCGAGAGCGACAGCTTCGGCGAGATCGAAGTGCCGGCCGACCGCTACTGGGGCGCCCAGACCCAGCGCTCCCTGCAGAACTTCCCCATCGGCTGGGAAAAGCAACCCGCCGACATCATCCACGCCCTCGGCGCCATCAAGCTTGCCGCCGCCGACATCAACCGGGAGATGGGCCGGCTCGACGAGCGCCGCGCCGGAGCCATCATGCAGGCCGCCCGCGAGGTCTACGAGGGCCGGCTGGACGACCATTTCCCGCTTTCCGTCTGGCAGACCGGTTCCGGCACCCAGACCAACATGAATGCCAACGAGGTGATCGCCAACCGCGCCATCGAGATCCTCGGCGGCAGGATCGGTTCGAAGGACCCGGTCCACCCCAACGACCACGTCAACATGGGCCAGTCCTCGAACGACACCTACCCGACGGCCATGCACATCGCCGTGGCCCGCAAGGCCCACGACCATCTGATCCCGGCGCTCGAGCATCTGGCCGCGGCACTCGCGGAAAAGTCGGAAGCGTTCGCCGACATCATCAAGATCGGCCGCACCCACACCCAGGACGCGACGCCGATCACCCTCGGGCAGGAATTCTCCGGCTACGCCCATCAGGTGCGGAAGGGCATCGAGCGCATCCGAACCGCCCTTGCCGACGTCCACGAGCTCGCCCAGGGGGGCACCGCCGTCGGCACCGGTCTCAACACGAAGAAGGGCTGGGCCGAGGCCATCGCCGCCCGCATCGCCGACATTACCGGCCTGCCCTTCGTGACCGCTCCCAACAAGTTCGAGGCCCTCGCCACCCATGACGCGCTGGTGCAGTTCTCCGGCGCGCTGGCGACGGTGGCCGCCTCGCTCTACAAGATCGCCAACGACATCCGCTTCCTCGGCTCGGGGCCGCGCTCGGGGCTCGGCGAGCTGATCCTGCCGGAGAACGAGCCCGGCAGCTCGATCATGCCCGGCAAGGTCAACCCGACCCAGGCCGAGGCCCTGACCCAGGTCGCCGCCCATGTGATGGGCAATGACGCCGCCGTCACCTTTGCCGGCAGCCAGGGACATTTCGAACTCAACGTCTACAAGCCGATGATCGCCTACAACGTGCTGCAGTCGATGCAGCTTCTGGGCGACGCCGCCCGCTCCTTCACAGACCGCATGGTCGTGGGCATCCGGCCCAACGAGGCGCGGATCCGCGAGCTGATGGAACGTTCGCTGATGCTGGTGACGGCCCTGGCGCCGGTCATCGGATATGACAACGCCGCCAAGGTCGCCAAGGAGGCCCACAAGCGCGGCACCACGCTCAGGGAAGAGGCGATCCGCCTCGGCTTCGTGGACGAAGGAACCTTCGACGAGATCGTTCGCCCCGAAAGGATGGTCGGCCCGTCCGACTGATCCGCCCGGCGTCGCGCCGGGCCGGTCGTGCCGCAACCGCAGATTGGGGTAAAATCGAGCCGGCCGGCACGGGCCGCTTGCCTCGCGGCGGGCGGCCCGGCATTTTTCGCAAGACGGTCGCCCCGCTCCCGGCACGAGAGCACATTACCATATGATCGAAAGGCATTGAAAAGACGATAGAAACACCACCTGCACCACAACCCGCGCAGCGATTTCGCGGTAAAATCGCCTTTCGGCCGCTGCCGGCTGCGGCTTTTCCTTGACCCGCGAGGCGATTGTCGCAATTGGTCATGGGGCGTGACCAGGAAGATGCATTCACACGAATTGTCGAGATCCAAATGTCCGAACCGACGCCGGAGACGATCGCCTACAGCCGGCCGCGCAAGAGGTCGCTGACCCTGCGCGGCCATCGCACATCCGTTTCGCTCGAGGACCCGTTCTGGGAGGCCTTCCGCGAAATCGCCCGTCGGCGCGGCCAGTCGGTCAATGCGCTGGCTTCCGAGATCGACGCGGCGCGCGGCACGCGCTCGGGGCTGGCGGCCGCCATCCGCCTGTTCGTGCTTGCCGCCATGACATCGGAGCGCCGCTCCCGCTGATCGTCCTTCACTCCGCGCCCGGCAGAGGGCGGATCTGCCGGAGCCGAATGCCGATCCCGTCGCGCGAACGCACCGTCAGCTGCGCCTCGGGCACCGGCTCCCGCGCACCGGGCGCCAGTTCGAAATGCTGCACGATGCGCGCCAGCACGAGCGTTCCCTCGATCATCGCCATGCCGGCCCCGCTGCACACGCGCGGCCCGGCCGAAAAGGGCAGCCAGGCCTTGCGCGCCAGCGGCGCGGTCCCGGGCCGTTGCCAGCGGGCGGGGTCGAACAGGTCGGGATCGGGCCAGAGCCGCTCGTGACGGTGCAGGTGCCAGGGCGAAAGCACGATCTGCGTGCCCTTGCCGAGCGCGCGGCCGCGAAAGGTCTCGGGGCGGGTGGTCTCGCGCACCATCATCGGTACCGGCGGATAGAGCCGCAGGGTTTCGCGGAACACGTCGCGGGTGAAGCTCAACCGGCTGATGTCGCCGAAGGATGGCGCACGAGCGGCGAACACCGCCTCGGCCTCGGCCCGGATGCGCGCCTGCACCACCCCGTCCTTCGCCACCAGCCACAGCGCCCAGGCAAGCGCCACCGCCGAAGTCTCGTGGCCGGCGAGGAAGAAGATCGCCACCTGATCCTGCATCTCGCCGTCGGAAAGGCGGGCGCCCGTCTCGGGATCGGCCATGGTCATGATCTTGGTGGCGAGATCGTCGGGTGCGGTGCCCGCGGCGAGCTCGGCGCGGCGCCGGGCGATCATCCGCTCGATAAGTGCGCGGATACGGCGGGCGGTGATGCGGGTGGTGCGCCGATGCAGCCGCGGCAGAAAGCGCGGCAGGGGGATGAAGGCGGCGAGGTTGAGAAGCGGCTGCGCCCGCTGATAGGCCCGGAACTCGCGAAAGACGGCGGCGGCGATCTCGTCCTCGATCGGCACCGAGAACAGGGTGCGGAAGATCACGTCGGCGGTGATGTGGGAGGTTTCGGGCTCGATGTCGATCTCGCTGCCGTCGGCCATGCGGGCAAGGCGGGCGAGGCCGGCATCGGCGGCGGCACTGATGGCGGGGAAGGTCTCGCGCAGCCGCCCGCCGGCGAAGGCCGGGTCGATGATGCGGCGCTGGCGCAGCCATTCCTCGCCATTCGTCAGGAAGACCGAATGGCGCCCCAGAAGCGGCACCAGCCCTTCGCGGGTCCGCACCGACTTGGGGAAGTCCATCGGCCGGCGCCTGAGGACGAGATCGACGAGATCGGGATCGTTGACGAGGCAGGAACGGAAGAAGGGGGTGCGGAAATCGGCCATCCAGGCCCGGTAGAGATGGGCCGGCTGGGCCGACAGGATGTCGCGGCGAAAGAGCCGGACATACTGCCAGAGGCTGATCCTGCGCGGCCGCGTCGCGGGTTTGGGCGGTCGCCAGGGGCAGGGCCCCGCGCCCTCTCCGGCCGCCGGCCTGCTCATGCCCGCCCCCCGAACCGTCGTGCCGGCGCCCCGGCCCGGGCGGCGGCCCGGATGGTGATGGTCGGATCGGCGATCGTCGGGGCGGCGGCCCCTGTCCCCCGGGCGGGCGCCGCCACGCCTGCACCGTCGGCACTCTCCTTCGCATCGGCGGAAGCGTCCGCGACCGGAAGGCGGGGCGTGGCGATGCGCGAAGGAGAGGAGGGGCGGCCGGCGAACCGGTCCGCGAGCGTCTCGGGCCCGGCGGTGATGGCGAAATAATCGTAGCCGCGCGGCCTGTCGAAGGCGCAGAGATACTGGAAATGCAGCCGGAAGAAGCGCCATTTGAGCTTCCGCCAGCGCTCGGGCGCCAGGGTGAGGGAGAAGGCCGCCGAGATCACCCGCGGCCAGATCTGCCCCCCGGGCGGGGCCATGCCCGAGACCGCCACCGGATCGCACAGGGCGAAGGTGCACACGTCGCCCGGCGCGGTGACATCGAGCCAGAAGATCCGGTCGGCCCGGGCCAGAAGCGCGAGATCGGCCCGCAGCTGCCGCGCCTCGGGCAGGAAGCTGATCATCGGCACCACATGGCCGAGGGTAAGAAGTGCAAGCCGCGCTCCGCTCCCCGGCACGCGACCCTGCCGCAGGAGCCGGGCGACGGCGGAGATGGCGAGATGGGCGCCGGAGGAATGCCCCACCACCAGCACCTCGTCCACATCGGGGGCGGCGAGCGCCCGGCCGATTGCGTCGGCGAACGCGTCGATCCGCCGGTCGAGATCGGCGGGGTAGCGGCCGGCCGCGGAACAGCTGTGGGCGTAATCATGCATGAGGTAATGGGCATAGAAGCGCCCGTCATGCTTCCAGAACCACCGCAGGAGCCCGGCCGCCCCGGCAAGGGCGGCTACGAGCGCCAGCCCGGCGGCCGGGAGGTCGGGAGGGGCCGCGCCGGCGGCGGCGGCCAGCGCCCCGATCGCCCATCTGCCGCCGAGGAACAGGCCGAAGGCGACGAGCACGGCCAGAAGAAACTGGGCGACGAGCATGACGATCGGGTAGAGCGCCGCCAGGATCGGCCCCCTGCGCAGATCGAGAAGGCGGAAGAAGGTGCCGCTCGCGACATAGCGCCACAGCGTCGTCAGCAAGGCGCGATAGCCGGCGAGCACGCCCCCGGCCATTCGGCGGCGGACGATGTCGGACCATTCGAGCACCACGAAATCGCTGCGGGTGACGGGGGCGTCCCCCGCGGCCCGCTCCCGCCAGAAGGTGCGCCAGCGCCCCGGCGCGCCGGGCACGCCTTCCATGACGATGTCATGGCCCGAGATACGGGCCTGCGCCGCGCTTTCGCTGCGGTAGAGCTCGCGATAGCGGCGGATGGGAAACGGGTCGAACCCCGGGATGTAGAACACCTGCCGCCGGCGCACCGGCCCGACCGAAGCCCGCGCCGCCTCGGGCGAAGCTGCACCCGCCGCCCCGCCCTTCCGCGCCACCGGTCCGCTCCCGGCCCCGCTCTCCGGCCCGCCGGCCTTTCTCTCCCGACTCCCGTTCATGGGGCGATCATGCCAAAGAAGCATGACGAGATCATGGCCAAAAACGCAGGATCGCCAACCTTCCCCTCGGCGGCATCCTCAGCCGACCACGCTCAGCACCGGCAGGTTCTCGAGCAGCCAGTAGGAAAGCGCCGAGAAGGTGCCGGTCAGGAGCATGACGCCGATGACGAGGAGCAGAAGCCCCATCGCCTTCTCGATCAGTCCCATGTGCCGGCGCAGCCGCTTCATCATGCCGAGCGCGCGGTTGATGAAGACGGCGACGAGCAGGAACGGGATGCCGAGTCCGGCGGCATAGACCGCCATCAGCAGAAGGCCGCGATCCAGCGAGGCCTCGCTGGCGGCCATCGACAGGATGGCCCCGAGCACCGGCCCGATGCAGGGGGTCCATCCGAAGGCGAAGGCAAGGCCGAGAATGTAGGCGCCGAGCACCGATCCGCCCCGGATCTCGGCATCGATCCGCGCCTCGCGATAGAGGAGCGGAATGCGGAAGATGCCGAGGAAATGCAGCGCGAAGGCAATGACGACGAGCCCGGCGATGCGGCCGAACAGCACCTGGTTCTGCAGGAAGAACTGGCCGAAGGCGGAAATGGCGAAGCCGAGGATCAGGAAGACGGTGGACAGCCCCATCACGAAGAAGACCGCCGCGATCACCGCCTGGCGCCGCGCCTGTCCGCCCCGCTCGATCTCGGCCAGGGAGATGCCGCTCATGTAGGCGAGATAGGGCGGCACGATCGGCAGGACGCAAGGGGAAAGGAAGCTCAGAACGCCGCCGAGAAGGGCCACCAGCATCGCCGTCGCGAGCCCCGCGTCCATGATGTCGATTCCGAACATCGCCCCGTTCCTTCCTCTCGCCGCTTCCCGTCTTCCGGCCGCAGATTCCTGCTGCGCTTCCCGTCGTCGCCGCGGCCGGCCCTTCCTCCCCCTCCCGCGGGTAGCGCGAGCGGGCGGGAAATGCACCCCCCTGCGGCTCACGATCCTGTGCGCGCAAGGGCGTGCAAGGGGAATGAGGCACCGTGACATCCGTCGCGGCCGGCCCCGTCGCGAGGAGAGGACAGGGAAGCGGGCACCGACAATGAGGGCCGCTCCCGCGCGCAGGAGGACGGGCGGCATATCGGCCGGGAAGGGGCTTGACCGGAATGGCGCAAACGGGTTCTCAGGAAGGCGGAAGGGAGGGCGCGATGACACGAGTCGAAACCGGCTGGGCCGACGAGCTGGACGCGCGCGGGCTCATCTGCCCGCTGCCCGTGCTCAAGGCCCGCAAGCGCCTCAAGGATCTGGAACCGGGGGCGGTGCTGCGGCTTCTGACCGACGATCCGGCGGCGGTCGTCGATGTGCCCCATTTCTGTGCCGAGGCGGGCCATGCGCTGATCGCCGAGGAGGAGACGGCCGATCATCTCGTCTTCCTCATCCGCAAGGGCGGATGAGACCGGAGCGGCCCGCGACAGCCGAAGCGAGACGCGCAGGATGTGATCACGAAACGGACGCCCGCTGGCGATGCCCCTGCGCGGCCGCAGCCGCCGGCATCGTGATCACAATTGCCGAAGGCGAACCGTTCCTGCCGCACGGCCGGCACCGCCCCGGATGTGATCACGCTTGCCGGACATGATCACATATGCCGAACCCTATTCGGCCGCGTGGCGCAGCGGGGCGGCGCCGCCGGTGCCGTCCCCCAGGATCGTGGCCCGGAGCGCCGCGCGACGGCGCGCTGCCTTCTCGGCCGCCGCTTCCTTCACCGGGCCGAAGCCGCGGATCTGGAGCGGCAGGCGGAAGAGTTCGACCGCCGCCTCGCGCACCTTCCCGTCGCTCTGCGGCCCGAGGCGGGGCAGGATCTCGGCCATGTCGGCCTCGTAGGTCGCGAGCAGCGCCCGTTCGAGCCGGCGGTCGGCGGAGAGACGGAACGGGTCGAGCCAGCTGCCGCGCAGCCCCCTCGCGGCGGCCATCAGGCGGAAGAGCGGCAGCATCCAGCCGCCGAAGCGGATCTTGCGCGGCCGACCGTCGGGCCCCTTGCGGGCCAGAAGCGGCGGCGCCAGGTGGAAGGCGACCTTCGGCGCGCCGGAAAACTCCTCCGCAAGATGCCGCTCGAGCGTTTCGGCATGGAGCCGCGCCACTTCCCATTCGTCCTTGAAGGCCAGCAACCTGTGCCAGCCGAGCGCCACCGCCTCGCGCAGCTCCTCGTCGGTGATGCCGGCCAGCGTTTCGCGATAGCGCCGTGCAAGCGCCTGTCCGCGCCGCCCGCCGGCCCAGGCGGCGAGATGGGCCGCCCGCCGGTCGATCTTCCCGGCAAGCGTCTCCTCTTCCGCGGCCTCCTCTCCGGGCCGGGCGATCCGGGCCGCTTCCTCCGGGTGGAGCGCCGCCCAGCGGCCGATCTCGAACGCCTCGAGATTGCCCTCGACCGCGGCGCCGTTGAGGGTGATCGCCCGGCGGATGGCCTCGCGCGAGAGCGGCACCAGACCGCTCTGCCACGCGGCGCCGAGAACGATGGTGTTGGCGAAGATCGCGTCGCCGAGAAGGCGGGCCGCCAGGGCGGTGGCATCGAGAAAACGGGCATTGCCGTCTCCGGTCCGCGCCTCGATCGCAAGCCTGAGCCGCTCGACCGGGATCTTCAGCTCGGGGTTGGCGGTGAAGTCGCCGGTGACGATCTCGTGGGCGTTGCAGACCACCTTCGTGCGGCCGCGGCCCATCAGCCGCAGCGTCTCGGCGCCACCGGTGACGACGAGATCACCGCCGATCACCCCGTCCGCCTCGCCAAGCGCCACGCGAATCGCCGAGATGTCCTCGGGCCGCTCCGCCAGCCGGCAATGGACGTGCACCGCGCCGCCCTTCTGGGCGAGACCGGCCATCTCCATCACCCCGGCGGCCTTGCCCTCGAGATGGGCCGCCATGGCAAGAAGCGCTCCGACGGTGACGATGCCGGTGCCGCCGATGCCGGTGATGACGAGGTTGTGGGTGCCCTCGATCGCCGGCAGATCGGGTGCGGGCAGGGCCTCGAGCGCCCCTTCGGGCAGGGCCTCGCCGGCCTCCTTGCGGATCTCCCCCCCCTCGACGGTGACGAGCGCCGGACAGAAGCCCCTGAGGCAGGAATAGTCCTTGTTGCAGCTCGACTGGTCGATGGCGCGCTTGCGACCGAAGGGCGTCTCCCGCGGCACGATCGACACGCAGTTCGACTGCACGCCGCAATCGCCGCACCCTTCGCAGACATCGGGGTTTATGAAGACGCGCACGGGCGGGTCGGGAAATTCTCCGCGCTTGCGCCGACGCCGTTTCTCGGCCGCGCAGGTCTGCACGTAGATGATGGCCGAGACGCCCTCGATCTCCTGGAAGCGCTCCTCGACGGCGATCAGCTCATCGCGCGGATGGATCGTCACTTCGTCCGGGTAGGCCTTCGGGTCCTGCGGCTCCTTCTCGTCATGCACCACGGCCACATGCTTCACCCCCATCGCCCGCAGCTCGTGGGCGATCTGCCAGGGGGTGAGATCACCCTCGGGCTTCTGGCCGCCGGTCATGGCGACGGCGTCGTTGAACAGGATCTTGTAGGTGATGTTGACCCCGGCGGCGAGAGCGGCGCGGATCGCCTGCACCCCCGAATGATCGTAGGTGCCGTCGCCGAGATTCTGGAAGACGTGCCTGCGCTTCACGAAGGGCGCCTCGCCGATCCAGTTGGCCCCCTCCCCGCCCATATGGGTGAATCCGAGGGTGTCGCGGTTCATCCACTGGACCATGAAATGGCAGCCGATGCCGGCATAGGCCCGCGCCCCTTCGGGCAGCCGTGTCGAGGTGTTGTGCGGGCAGCCCGAGCAGAACCAGGGCAGCCGGGTGGCGATCTGCGGCGCGTTGGCCGCCTTCTTCGCCTCGGCCACGCGCGCAAGCCCGGCGCGGATGCGGTCGGTGTCGCGGCCCTCCCCGATCAGGATGTCGCCGAGCTTCTCGGCGATGGTCACCGGGTCGAGGGCGTAGCGGGTGGGGAAGAGTTCGCGGCCCTCGCCGTCCTTGTGACCCCAGACACGCCGGCCGCGGCGATCGTCGAAGATCGCCTCCTTGACCTGCACCTCGATGAGCTTGCGCTTCTCCTCGACGACGACGATCAGATCGAGCCCCTCGGCCCATTCGTGAAAACTCGCCATGTCGAGCGGCCAGACCATGCCGACCTTGTAGGTGGTGATGCCGAGCCGGGTGCATTCGGCCTCGTCGAGCCCCAGCATCTCCATCGCGTGGACGAGATCGAGCCAGTTCTTGCCGGCGGCGACGAGGCCGATCCTCGCGCCGGGCCGGCCGTGGACGCGCCGGTCGAGCCGGTTGGCGCGGGCGAAGGCCTCGGCGGCGAAGCGCTTGTAGTCGAACAGCCGCGCCTCCTGCTGGATCCGGTCGTCGAGCAGGCGGATGTTGAGACCGCCGGGTGGCATCTCGAAATCGGTCGGGGTGACGAAATCGAGCCTGAGCGGATCGGCTTCGACCACCTCGGTGACCTCGATCGTGTCCTTCATCGCCTTGAGGCCGACCCAGACGCCCGCATAGCGCGACAGGGCGTAGCCGAAGAGCCCCAGATCGAGGATTTCCTGCACCCCGGCCGGCGAGAGCACCGGCATGTAGGCATCGATCATGGCGAAGTCCGACTGGTGCAGCACGGTCGAGCTTTCGCCGGTGTGATCGTCTCCCATCACCATCAGCACGCCGCCGAGGGGTGCGGTGCCGGCCATGTTGGCATGGCGCATCACGTCGCCCGAGCGATCGACGCCGGGGCCCTTGCCGTACCAGAGCCCGAAGACGCCGTCATACCTGCCTTCGCCGCGCAGGTTGATCTGCTGGGTGCCCCACAGGGCGGTGGCGGCGAGGTCCTCGTTGAGCCCGGGGCGAAAGAGGATGTCGTTGGCCTCGAGATGGCGCCGGGCGCGCGCCATCTGCAGATCGACCGCCCCGAGGGGCGAGCCGCGATAGCCGGTGACGTAGCCCGCCGTGTTGTGCCCCGCCGCCCGGTCGCGGGCCTTCTGCATCAGCATCAGCCGCACCAGAGCCTGGGTGCCGTTGAGCAGCACCCGGTCCTGATCGAGATCGTAGCGGGCATCGAGGGTGATGTCCCTGAGTTTCATGGCCTCCTCCCTGTGGATGGCGTCCTGCGCCGCGGCGCTGGCGGCCGGGCGCCGCATTCCGCGTCCCGATCCCGCGCCCCTGCCCGCCGCCCGCCGGACGGGCGGCCGCACCTCTCTGCCCCCTCTGCGGGGGATTGCCCCCATGATAGGTCATAAATGCTGATATACAAAGTGGGAATCGGGGGTTGAGAAATCGCGCCGGGCAGCCGACATTTCCCCGCGGACGAAACGCTCGGGATCGCCTGTAGGGGCAATTTCCTTGCCCGCATGTGCCGCAGGGGGACAGGATCCATGCCGATGGACTGGGACAAGCTCAGAATCTTTCATGCCGTGGCCGAGGCCGGTTCGCTGACCCATGCCGGCGAAACGCTGCACCTGTCGCAATCGGCGGTCAGCCGCCAGATCCGCGCCCTCGAGGAAAGCCTCGGCGTGACCCTGTTTCACCGCCATGCGCGCGGACTGATTCTCACCGAGCAGGGGGAGCTGCTCTATCAGGCGACCCGCGACATGGCCCAGACGCTCGACGCCGCCGCCGCCCGGATCCGCGATTCGGAAGACGAGGTGTTCGGCGAACTGCGTGTCACCACCACCATGGCCTTCGGCACGCTGTGGCTCGCTCCGCGCATGACGACGCTGTTCGACAACTACCCCGATCTCAAGATCGACCTCGTTCTGGAAGAACGGGTGCTCGATCTGCCGATGCGCGAGGCCGATGTCGCCATCCGCATGAAGGAACCATCGCAGGCCGACCTCATCCGCCGACGGCTGATGTCGGTGCGGATCCGCCTCTATGCCTCGCGCGCCTATCTCGACAAGCACGGCACGCCGCGCACGGTGGAGGAGCTCGCCCGGCACCGCCTCATCGCCCACAACCGCAACGCCAACCAGGTTTCGGCCGGCAAGGCGCTGCTCGAGCGGCTCTTTCATGGCGAGATCCAGTCCCACCTCACCATCAACAACTATTACGGCATCCTTCAGGCGGTGCGGAACAATCTCG
>Ga0256839_1000226_pt1 | contig 73923 bp, 95 predicted proteins | sample 354166metaG_FD_185968 | JGI IMG/M metagenome (GOLD analysis project Ga0256839, IMG submission 185968) | Hydrothermal vent microbial communities from Mid Atlantic Ridge, Atlantic Ocean - 354-166 | ecosystem: Environmental > Aquatic > Marine > Hydrothermal vents | place: Atlantic Ocean: Mid... | reverse complement strand
TTGCATGAAGTGCTAAAGAGGCAAAGATGGAAAGCTGGTTATTCCAGAGAGTTTTTGCGTCTCTTTCCAGCTTCTCTATTCTTTCTCTGAACTCCCTTGAGTTTGCAAAGAGGACTTCTCTTGCTTCCTTTAGTCTTTCTATCTCCTGTTTGTGCTCTGCTATCTTCTTCCCGAGAACTGCGGAGAGGTCAAGAATTGCATAGGACTGTTCGGCTTCGTAGAAAGGGATGTATTGGAAGTTGAACACCTGGTCTAAGGTGTATATTTCCAGCTGAAGCTGAATAAATATGGACTGCCTTGAGGCTGGGGGTAACGGGTATGGCGGTTTTGCTATTGCAAACAGTGTTCCGTCGTCAAGGTAAAGCCCCACAGTCCTTGTCCAGTCGTTTGCCTGCTCTGGTGGTATATCAATCCAGAATTGAACAGTTCTTTCATCCAGCTTCACATATCCACTTATGTCCGCCTGTCTCCATACCCCGGAAATATCTGTTAACGTTGTATCAAGAGGTATATCATTCCTTGATGCTTTGTAGTATTTGGGTTTTATTGTTCTCCTAGTTGTTGCCGCATCCGCTACCGCATTGGCACCGTTTATAGTCAATACGCCTTGCCCTACAGGATTAGGCATTTATCAATACCTCCGCAGATATATCGCTTGCCATACCTACTGCGGTGTAAAGGCTTACGGGGACGTCAGCCTTAAACTCATTCTTCAGAACCACAGTCCCTGATGTTTCTGCCAATGCTCCCACACCCGAATATGTAGATATGTCTGTGGTTAGAGCAAACCCTGCTTTAACATGTATGGGGATCTTCGCTTCTGTAAATATTTCGTCCAATACCCTCCAGTAGCTTTCACTCCAACTTGCTATAGGTTCAACCCCTATCAGGATGTCCGTAGTAGGACACCATTCTGTGCAATCTGCCGTAACAAGCGGTCTCTGTTCGGGTTTGTCTATAGGAACAAACTTGAGCGCACCGGTGAGTATGTGTTTCCATACCTGAAGTATTGACTTGACCCTTAATCCGAAGCTGTAAAGCAAAAATACTATAGCCTGTGCCCGTCCCCCCGCCTTAAGTATCTGCTGTGCATAACGAACCTGAAGCCTCCAGCTCTCCTCTCCACTGCCTATCAGCTCCCACCCCAGCGTTTTTGCAAGATACGGAAGAAACTCTCTCGGACATTTGTCAGGGTCTATCAGTGCCCAGAGCTTGTTTATGTCAAACTCAACGTCTTTGAGAGCATTCTCAAGAACGCTCACGAACTTAAATGTTTCTTCATCCCTGTAGATTTCGGGTAGAAGGTCATACAGCATTCCAGCTACTACCTCCATACACGAGCAGGGTTGTATCGCTTGCGGGCACAACTGTTGCGGTCGGACTTGTCATCTCAACCCATTCGACCCCCTCAACCTCATCTATTCTCCTAAGAAGGTCGGAAAAACGTAGCTCCTGCCCGATATCAAGAGAACTAAACATCTCTCTTAGAGCTCTGTCAATTCTTCCCGTAACGTCGCTGAAAACAAAACCCTGCTTGACTTTCAGGGAGCCCGATATGCTCACGCTTTGAAAAGCCACATCCTGAGCGTAAACGTTTACAGTTAGAATACCCTTCTCTGTTAGTTCTTTTTCAACCCTCGCCTTTAATCCAGCGTCCGCAACCGCAGGATTGCCGTTGCTGTCAAGAGTGCATATATAGATATGCACAATGTTGGCGGAGCAACCCCAGTTTACGAGTTTTGCCCTTGCTTTGTAAACACCGTCAACAAGAAGGGTTAAATTTTCATAATCCTCAACGGATACAGCCCTGTCCTGTGTTCTTGTGAAGAGATAGGCGTTTCTCTTTATACTCTCTACATCTTCCCTGTCGTCTCCTCCCGCAAATGGTAGGTTGTCAACCAGAATCCCTACAGTATTGCCCGTTGAATCTCTTATGGGAGTTAGCACCCTGTTTATGCTTCCGCTTGCAACGTTACCTGCCTTTCCTTTTGTGGTGTAATATCTGACGCTTACCCTGTCTCCCTCGCTAAGATAAAAAACAAGTAAATATCCGTCCTCTTTCTCTTCCACCTTGAAGGCTCTGTCCCCGAAGGTGTCTACGATAAACTCTGTTTCCTCTATTTTCTGTCCGTTGACCTCTACATGAAATTCATAGGCTCCTACGTCTTCAATCAACAGCTCATTAAAGCCTTCCTGAGCTATAAAGTTAACTTCTCCGACATCTCTTTGAATCGCATTTACAAGGACTTCACTCTGTCCAGAGACAATTACACCTTCTTCAGTTGTTTCAAACTTTATGCCATTCTGGGTTTCGCATATGGTTCCTTTGGGTATTACCACGTTGTAGCTCAGGGGGGAGGAAAGATAGAACCTTATCAGCCCCTGTGCGGGCTGTGCCCGTCTGGGGGTATATCCTACCAGCTTGGCAAGACTAACAACAGCCCTCCTTTGGGTTGCGGTCGGTAAAAACAGCTCGTTGGCAAGCTGGTTTATATAGAAGGCGAGATTGTCCCCGACTGCGGACACCGCCTCAAGAAACACCATTCCGAGATTGGAATGCAGGAAGTCGTTCCAGCTGTCGGGATACTTCGTCTTTATGTAGTTTATCAGGTCGTTCAGAATCTTGTCATACTCAAGGGAGGAGAGTCTCAAAATACTTTGTGCCATCTCTATATTAATAACATATTAAACGTGATTATATTGTCAAAGGAAGCTCCAAAAAACCCACCTCTTCAGTTTCCACAATCCTGAAGGTTATATATACCTTGACTTCATACCCTTTTCTTAGGGTTTCTACCTCAACAATCTCCACCCTCGGCTCCCACTCCCCTATAGCTTCTTCAACTTCAACCTTTACCAGCTCAGCAAGAAGCTCGTCGTTGGGTTCAAATATAAGTTTGTGCAGATTAGAGCCGAAGTTCCTCAGCATGACCCTCTCGCCCTTCCTCGTCAGCAGAATCTGTTTAATGCTGTCCTTTATAAGCTCTATATCCTTTTTTATGTTGGGATAGCCATAAACACCTTTTTCAAAAGGAAAACCGGGACCAGACCACATTGTAGCTCCCTCATGGTATATTTATCGGGCTCGTTAGAACATCCATCAGGTTCTGATAGCTCTGGGCTACAGACTGAAGATCCACCCCTTGAGCTATAAAGCATATCCCTGCTGAGTATCCTTCGTTAGGGGGTGCGTTCTGAGCGTTTATCAGCCTCGTTGCCCAGCCTCCTTGTGAAGGTTCAAGATAGCACACGTAAAACCCTGTTGACTGGAGCTTATTCAAAAGATTTCCCGTTCCATTGAGTAGCGATTCTAAAGTGTTTACTTTGACATTCAGCTGATTTACTACTGCGGAGTACTTGTTAAATAGATCCGAAGCCTGAGCCTGAATGTTTCCGAGTCCTTGAGAAAGCCCTTGAAAAACATCCCCGAGTGTTAGAGATTGCCATGTGTCGGGCATAGCTTAACCTCCATTTCTCAAACTTTCACCCAATCCGAACAGCTCCTTCCTTACCACTGTCCAGCTTTTGACCTTCTTCAAATCTTTGGTTACCTTCCCCTTAAAGAGATACCACCTGAAAGCTTTAAATTCACCTTCAAATCTCGGTCTCACTAAGAGATGGCTCATGTCTTCAAATTTTTCTTCCTCAAACATCTTTCACACCTCTCTAAGGCAAAGTCTGGTCGGGCGTTGACGTAGAACCTCCTGTGCTGTCTGTGTGAGTGTGAGAGTTATACTTATTCACAAGGTCGTCAACGAATATCACCTGTCCGCCGGGTAAGGTTTTCAGTCCTCCCTGAGCGGTGGTCTGCCCTATGGAGGAAATGTTTCCTGATACGAAGAGATTACCATTAATGTTAACATCCCCGCTGATACTCCACGTGGTCACTTCAGTATTTCCGTTGTTGAAACTGAGCCTAAAAGACTGTGTCTCTATCTTTATGCTTCTGCTTTTCCCGTCCAACCTTATAAGATCTCCTTGAGCTGTTCTTATGTTTATGCTATCTTCACTGTCGCTTACTACTATAAGGTTCCCCTTCGGTGTTTTGAACATGTACGTTCTGTAATCTCCTCCTTGAGCTTCCTGAGGCACCTCCGACTGTCCCCACCAGACACCCATCCACACGGGACACATAGGGTTAGGCTGGAAGGTGTCATCAACCTCAAAGGAAACCCAGACGGTAGAACCGACCTCTGGAATAACAAACAATCCGTAATCTTTATCTCCACCAAAAGGTAAACAGGGTTCAGCCCAGGGAAGATCCCCATCAGGAAGTTCATCGTGCCAGCCGTATGCTCTTATCTTCAATCTGCCACGATGTAAAGGGTCCTTGTTGTCAATCACAACAGCTCTCACAAGCATCAGTAAACCTCAGAGCAATTTATTGTTTTAAAACCGTTAGAAACTAAAAGAGCAATTTATTGTTTTAAAACCGTTAGAAACTAAATAACTGTAAAACTCAGCACACATACCGCTCTTGATCTCACCGAGTTCTTTATTCCAGAGCACGGAATACTTGATATTACAGTAGAATCCGTACCCACGTTTGGCGGGCAAACATTCAGCAGGCAATCCGGCAATTTCCACGAAGACCACACCTCCTGTCAGTAAAGCTGAACTAACCTTCCTCCAGTTACCGCCAAAAAGATCCTTCAAACACTTGATCCTGTTATCCATGGAATTGAGCCCAAACATTACCGTTGGGTAACCTTTTTCAGAAAAGGATACAGAAATTATATTTGCTCTTTGTTTGTCGGTAAAAATCTCTCCTCTGCCGCTCTTTAGCTTTGCTCTCACAGGCTCGCCGGGGACACACGCTTTTATTACCCTCACAACCATACTGTATTCATTCTTGGTTAACGCCCCGGTATACTGTTCCTCACATCCCCATACGAGCATTAAAAAGATAAGGATCAGTAGTTTCTTCATTTTGCTCCCTCCACAGCATCTTCTTCCTTATAATATCTCTCCTTCCACTCCTCATACACGAAAAGTGCTCTCAAATAGTCTCCTTCCATGTAAGCGGATACAAAACAACCTATCGTTTTAAGCTCCTCCCTGTCAACTCCGTACCACTCACAAACATCGTTAACCATCTCATACAAACTCTTCTTCCTGTAAACTGTCTTCACGCTCATACCGCTTTAACCCCGACTGCCTTCTCGGAACCTTCGGGATATGCATTCTTGAGGCAGGTAAGTTCCGTTAGAAATCCATCAGTGTCAACCCTGTGCTTCACTCTTGTCACAAGGTATCTTCCGCTTATCGGTCTTAAAGTGTATTCTTTCCCCGTATATGCGAAAACGTTTACGTTGATAGTATCCTGAACCCGAACCTCAAGATTCCCGAGAATGGTCATAGTCAGCCTAAAAGGCATGTTGGAAAACCACCCGTACAGATTTTTCGCTGCCCCTGTAATGCTATCCACATCCAGCCCATGTGATACAACTCTTTTTCTCTTAGAAACAATCACAGCCTTGCTTTTCCCCAAAACAGTCTTTTTCTCAGCAGAGAAGTTGTCAGCTCTTATATCAGTCACCTGCTTGGTGTTCGGGTCTATTTTAGTTACAGAAATACTATCACCAGCCATAAGTCCGGGGAGAAGATTCATCTCAGTTTCAAGAGACAAAATGTTGGAAAAGTCATCTTCGGTATACAAACCATAGAAAAACTCCCTTTTCGTAATCCTGAGTCTCTTGAAGTGTAAAATCCCATTGTTTATCCAGAACCCGTACGGGTCATCACTTGATCTGGAATTGACATACGGGAGAATTACCTTCCTTATAAAGTCATAGTTAGACATGTTCAGCTGGAGTCTGTCTATCTCCATATCTACTTCGTCCACATCCGCTTTAAGCCCCGATTCGTTTGCTAACTCCCTCAACACAACATCTACTTTTCCCCTCCTCCTGACCTGCTTGTCCTCCCTGTAAATCTCCACAGCCCCCTCCGAAACGCACTCCACTACTAACCTTACTACTTTTCCCTCCATTAAACTCACCACCTTCACCACCCTTCCTTTCCACAGCCCGGCAGTCCTTCTGTTTTCAGAATCCGTCCATCCGTACACAACTTCCACAGGCACTTCTACGCCTTTTAACACCGCTTTCTCAACCTCTAAAGAAAGGTCAAACACCTCAAGCCTTGCGGTAGGAGAAAAGGGACAGTTAGGAATTAACTCCACCTCAAAGAAAATACTACCATTCTCGGTAGTCAGCTCCACATCGCCTATTCTAACCTCAAGCACAGGTTTTAGAGGAGGCTTCACCATCCTTCCTCAAACCTCTCTATCTCAACTGGATCGGGAAGTCTCAAAACCATACCGATCCTCAAATCCCTGAGGGGATGAAGTATGCGGTTTGCCACAGCGATAGCCCACCACCATTCATGTCTTCCATACATCTCGTAAGCTATCAAATCCAGCATGTCCCCTTCTCTGACTGTCCAGGTTTCAGGTAAAAACTTCCTGAAAACAGGTTTCTCCCACAAAGCATACGCACCATTCGCAAGCAGGGGCGTTCTGGCAAACCTGCTCATGCTTTACCATCCCAGACCCTTCTGAAGTGAGCAGGCTTGTCTCTCTGTTCAATCAGAGTCAAAGATACCTGAGCGTTGTAAGCAAGTCCGTTGTCCACATTGTAAACAGAATCGCTGTAATCGGCGTTAAAGCTCTGAACTATGCCCCTGAACTTGATTGATTTGCCCCAGACAAAGATAACTACCGGAGGAGGAAGATATACCTTTCCTTTCCTGATCGGATAAAGAAGGCTTCTGAGCCTGTCAACGGTATCCTCCAGCTTAGCGGGATCACTGAAGTACAGATTCATCGTTATAGAAACACTCTTCTCAGAGGAACCCCTGTAAACCATCAAAGGTTCAAACCGTCCGGAGAGCTCCACAGGAACGTACTCAGCGCTCTTCTCCTCCTGTGGTTTTATATCCACAAGATACCCCCTGTCATCCTCAAACTTTATGTAACTTCCCGTTAGAGGAACATAAATAAACCCCTTCATCTCTTGAATCCTTTGTCAAGCCAGTCTTCCATACCTGTGTAAACAGGAGAGGGAGAAGGCTTCATTCTCTGCTGAATAAGATACTCTTCTATAGCAGCCTTTATGTCTCCAAGAACATCAAGCTTCTGAGCTATAGCAAGCAAAACACTGAGTTCCTCTTGTCTGACAGAAACCTCCTTTACTGTCTCCTTCTCCCTGACATGTTCTTTAATCTTTTCCCTTTCAACGGATGTTATCTTCTTGGGTTCCTGCTTAAAGAACAATCCGCTTATCTTCCTGCCTATCCAGTCTCCCCCGAGTCCACCGATTATGCCGCCGAGAATGGTTCCTATCCCTGGAAGAATGGCGGATCCTAAAGCCGCTCCCGCCAGAGCTCCGCTGAAACCGCCCATTCCTCCTCCTACAGCCTCCGCCTTCTCTTTCAAGGTTTTGGCCCTTACAAATTCCAATCCCGCACCCACCAGAGAGAATCCCGCTCCAAATCTACCTAGCTTGGATAAGATCTCACCAGCTCTGGACACTAACCCAATCTTCTGGGATGCTTCCCCAACAACAGAAGCTAACTTTCCAACTTCCCGAGATTCTTTATCAAAGAAGAAAGGCTTAGGAATCCCGATCTTCGGGAGCTTGGGAATTCCTATACCGAGCCTCCTGAGCAACTGAAACCCTACGAAAGTTGTAGCTGCTTCAGGAATATTGCCTATAAAATCACCCACAATATCCGTAAGCTCAGCTCCGAACATGCCAGCAAGCTTGTTTTTGACAACGTTAGACCAGCGGGTTATTACATTTGTGGTTTCCCTTACTCTCTCCTCCATATCAACCGGACTGACACTCTCCGCAAACACTTTTCGTATCTCCTGTGCACCCTTATTAACAAGCTGGTTCAGAGTTTCTTCCGAAATACCGTACATATCGGAAAACTGTTTTACCCACTGACCGCGAACCTCCTCAGGTACAGCCAGAAGCTGCTCTCTTATACTCAAGAGACCTTTCATCAGCATTTCCTGAGCAGACTGGACATCTCCACTCTTCATAGCACGGACAAAATCTCTGTAACTGTACCCTGCCCTGCCCAGGAGACTCACAAGTCCTGAAGCCCCCTCAATCTGGCCAGATAATAGCTTGCCTATCTGTTCCGTAAAAGCTGTGCTATCAAGGTACAGACTTTCAAGCTTCCCGGATATATCAACAATTCCCTTAAGTACTTTTTTCTTCACTTGTTCATCCCATCCCGCAAAAACAGATCCTGCTGTTTGTTTGAAGCGTTCAAGGTTTTCTATCACCTTGCTCTGGGTCAGATTGTATTTCTCAAGGGCACCGCCTGTATAGGCAAAAACTTCCTTCATACCCTTAACGGCCATCCCAAGACCCTGCATTTCATATGTCAACCTCGCCACATCCTCGTAGGACAGCCTCGTCGCCTTTGAAACCTCAACTACCATACCGGCAAATTCAGCCATCTCCTTCTCCACTCCCCTCACCCCAATTTCGGTAAGCTCCACAAAAGCCTGAGCAAGCTCTTCGGTTCCTATATAACCCCCGGATCTCTTTATCTCCTCAAAGAAAGCTTTGGCAAGTTCTGCCTTCTTAAGTCCGTACCTAACACCTTCATACAGAGCCTCTGAAAGCGTTGCTGCCTGTTCTTCGGCTACTTCCTTAGCCCCACCGAATACAGGGAAAACGGTAATGCTCAAACTCCTATCTCTAACCCTCTCCAGTTCTTTGTCGTCGATCTCTAATTTTGTAGGCACCTCCAGAGGTTTCCTATCAAGGTATCGCTGAAAATCTCTGTATTCCCCTTTCCATTTCTTAACACCTCCTTCAAATGCACCAGCAAAGCTTCTCTCAAGAGCTTTCTGCGAACCTGTCCCTATGCGCAGTATCTGTCTGTAAACGGTAGCAATCCCCGAAACTTCAAATTCTCCATCTATCCTCTGGACTAAGTCTGGGAGGCTGGCAACCCTGACAGGTGCTGTTTCGTACCTGACCTTTTGAATTAAATCGGGCGGGTTAACAGGTTCGAACGGTTCTACTTCCTGCTTAATTCTCTGGACTAAGTCTGGGAAAGTAAAATCCGAAAGATTAAGACGTTCTACCTCCGTTTTTATCTTTATACCTTCTCCCTCTGCCTTCTGTTTTATTCTCGTTAAGCTCGCCTCAAACTGTCTGTCTATACTCCTGAACCCCTCCTGAATCTCATTTAATCCTCTTTTAAAAGCGTTCTGAAACGCCCTGTACCTGGAGGTAAACCTGTCCTCAAAGGTGTAACCTATACGGTATTCAAGCTTCATCCTTCAGTTTTGATCTTTCAAGATCCAGTCCCGCCCTCTCTATCAACCACTCCCTCTCGCCCACCGCCATCCACTCCGCTTCCAGGTATGAGATCCCGAGCAGTTTCACCACAGTATAGAGTCTCTCCATTATCTGTTCCATCGTCAGGTTCAGTCGGCAGAAAAAACTCGGCGGTAATAGGAATGACAAAGTCAGATTCTCTTCCGCAGAGAGGACACCTGATACGCTTTTCAAAAATTACCCCGTGCTCCATCTCCTTCAAAGCTTTCCTTAGTCTGGCAAGATCTCTACCAGTCAAGCTCTCTATAAACGTTTTGGCTGTAAGGAGGTCAACTTCTTCACCGTCTATGAGCATGATTGAAAGGGCGTATCTGAAGATATATCTGTCGCTCGGGTCTCCACCTTTCTGAGCAAGCTCGGTTTCAAGTTTAGTTAAATTTTTTTCGTCTCTTCCCCTCAGGAAACGTAAGCCTATCTTGTGTTTTCCGATTAGAACTTCATATGGTTCACTAACATTTTCGGAAAGGAATTTAACAGGGATGCTTGACAAGTCCACGGTAGTTAAAAATCCTCTCCTGCACTTGGCACAGTCAAGCTCGACCCTGTATTCTGGGAAGTAGGAGTTAATCCTCAACCACAGAAGAATAAAGCTCCTGTCCCCTTCGGTAAGTTCTTCCGGGTCGATCTGCGGTTCCTTCAGACAGTTACCTATAACCCTGTCTATAACCGACATGTAGGTATTTTCATTTGCGGTAGCTATAAGCTTTTCCTCCCGTGCGGTCATAGGCCTTATGGAAACCTTACCATCTCGCCAACGGTAAGGAATCCCCCTGGATGGCAGTTCAACTACCTGAGACTGAGGCTCAACGGGCATAAATACCGCTTTCCCCATCTTCTTCTCCTTTTAGGCTTTCACGTAATAGCGATACTTCATGGTCAGATCCAGCTCAATATCCTCACTTGCGGAGTAATCAAGATCTATAGTTGGCGGGGTCTGTAACCACAAACCAACAAACTTATACCTCGTAACAGGTTGCCCGCTTAGAGTAATGAACTCTATCTCCATAGAGCACTCGTAGTGCTGTGGGTGAAACATGGCTCCCGTTTCAGGGTCATATATAAGTCTCTTCCATGTGTCTATCAGATCCAGCACTTTCCCCTCCTCGTCAGCCTTTACAGTTAAAGTCACCTGTCCGGGAGTATATTTTCCGGGCTTACTCTCCCTTGAATTTACGAAATCAACCGTTACCTCGTCAAAGCTACCGCTGTCTATAGAGACTCTTGACGCAGAAAAATGAATTACATCCTCAAGTCCGTTGACCATTCCTTTAAGTGTGGCGTTGGGATAAAAATGCACAAGGTAAAGATACTTTCTGATCCTCGCAAGCGACGGTCTCAAAAGATTAACCTGCGGTTGTTCAGGAGGACTAAAAGGCATGGCTAACACCTCCCTTAGATTTCATCAAAGTTCGCTCCTGTGCTAAGTATCCTGAAGTGGTTCACTATCACTTCCGCTGTTTTGGTGGGTTTGAGCAGTATGTAGCCGTGCATCTCATTCCTGTCTATGGTCTGGGGCGTGTTGGTGGTCTCATCGCACACTACCCTGAAGTCGTAAACCCCTCTCTTGCTCTTGATGTCGTCAAAGAAGGGCTGAACGAGATTTACCCATCTTCTCCACGTTATAGGGTCGTTAGGCTCAAAGGTCATGTACTTGGTAGATACAGCTATTACCTTCCTCGCATACAGAAGAAGCCTTCTCACGTTCACCCTATCTGTGGCTGAAGGCTTCCTCTGCAGGGTTCTTTGCCCCCACACGACTATCCCGTCCCCCCTGAAGTTGACTATGGGATTAACCGCATTGGGCGTTCCGTAGAGAAGATCCCTTTCTCCTTGTGTAGGGTTGTATTCAAGGGCAAGGGGTCTTACAAGCTTGCCCCTTACAAACCCTGCAGGGGCAAACCAGGGATAAGCGATCGTATCGTTGTAAGCATACACACCGGCTACGAACCCCGAAGGAGGAAGCCATATATCCCTGCCGTTGAAGGAGTCATATACTTTCAGCCACGGCCAGTAAAGAGTACCGTAAGAGCTATTGAAAGCCTGGTGCTGTCCAGCCCATACCCCAGCTCCGTTATGCCAGTCCACTACCTCTTGGGGAGTAAGCCCTATAGGCGGGTCTGCTATGAACATGCAGTCCGCCCTCTGTTCACATATGAAGATGCCTTCATTTATCACGCTTGCATCAGACCACCCGGGAGCGCACAGGATATTGATGTCATAATTCTCGGAAAGAAAAGCTCGCAATCCCTGAATTATCTGAGCGGATGTGAGGTTGGTAAGGTCATCGTCTCCTCCCGCAAGCTGAAAAGTTCCGTTCTTAGGAGTTTTTGTGTTGTCCAATACAGTTACCTCTATGTAGTCGCTTCTTATGTTCCCCACATATCTGTCCTTGTCGTTGGGGTCGGTAGTCAGGTTTTTGAACACCTCTACAACCTCTCCCCTGTCTTTCACTATCAGGTCAAACCCGGTTCCTATGAGAGGATCGGTAGAAGCTATCTGAACCGCCACATCATTGTAGTAAGCCCCCTCGCCGACAGCGGTCACAAGAAGAACGTTCGTGGGTGTAGACGCCCCGTCGTCTATGGTTACACTCGCTTTAGTGGCATTTGCACCCACTACCCTCTTTATCCAGAGCTTGTTCCCGAATTCAAGAAAGACTATAGCAGAGTGTAACAGCAACGTGTCAGGAGAAGGTTTCCCGAACGTATCTATAAGTTGCTGGACGTTGGTAACAAAAACAGGCTGATCGGTCCTGCCCTTAGGCGACCACCCGACCATAGCACATATGGAAGTAGCTACCTGCGGGGCATATAAACTAAAATCCTCCTCAACCGTATAAGCACCGGGCGATACAAACACAGGCATGATCAATCACCTCCTTCCAGAATAAAGATCACTTCCCCTTTCCACCAGACACCTTATCAACCGGAATAACGAGCTTCAGTTTCATCAACCTGTTCGCTTCTTCCTTGCTCAGCTCCACTTCCTGCCCGGGCATAACCATACCCTTGGACGTAGGAATAGCCTGACCAGACACGTTCTTCACCTTCATAGAAACCCTCCAATAATAACATATTGAATGTAATCATATTTGTCAAAGGCTCTCCAGAATAATCACTGTGTCCCTGATAAGCTTGATAGTAAAATCCCCCAGGGGCAAGTACCCTTCTACACTGAGATCCGCTGAAAACCTCAACACCCTTTCATCCTCACCGGGTTCCAGATCTGAATTATCTACCATGCCCTGAAGGACGTAATCCAGAGGAACACCACCGCCCGATGGAAGTTTCATATACCTCCTCAGAACAGGTCTGAAGTAGTGAAGGAGCTGGGTCTGCAAAAGTTGCATGTCGTCCATAAACTTGACCCAGAAATCTACCTGGTAAAAAACCCTTACAGGGAGCAGTTTGTAACGCACGCCTGATAGAGTGGTCTGATAGTTCGCCGGATCTCTGTAGAAAACTCCTGTGTCCTGGAGACCAAAGCTGTGAAATTCAGTCCCGAACTCTTGAGAAACCCTGTAAAAGGACACAACGGGAAGATCTATCCTCTTAGTATCATCTCCAGAAAAAGCTCTTTCAGGAGTTGCATACACTATCCTGCTCACATTCACATACTGTCCGTTCCTCTCCACCACAAAACCGCTTAAGAGGTGTTCGGTTATCTCATCTAAAAGCCTTAACATCTCTCAAGTATCTCCTCAAAAATCTTCCCGAGTTTCTTCTTACTTCCTCAAGGGCGGGTCTCCAGTGAGGTCTCGGAGGCATACGAGATGTGCCGAACTCCAGAAACCTTGCAAGCTTTTCCATCCGCACCCCAGTTGCCGGGTGTTTCTGAAAAGGTTTTACCCCCACCACCCAGTCACCACCCGAACGGTAAACAGTTATAGAGCTGATGTAATAGTGATGAGCAAGAAGAATGCGGGTATCCAAACCCTTCCTCTTTTTCCACTTCAAATATTTCGGAGACAAACGCTTCCACCTTGATTTCCATTTCTGCCTGAAAATCCCATTCTTTAAGTGCTCCGCTATGCGTTCAGCCATAAACCTCTGGAATCCTTGTTCCAGAACAACAGCCCTCTTCATTAAAAGCCTGACCCTGTTCCTGAGCCAGTCAGGCTGAACTCTTTTAGTAACATCCTCCGCAAGCGCTTGCGCTATCTCTTCAAGTCCCCTCTCAATATACTCTCTGACAACCTTTTCCACCGCCTTAGGCTCGTAAACCTTCCCGATAGGTTTTATCCTGATTGCCATCTCTTGGCTGTCCCAACGTAAAGATACACACTGCCATTAAAGTCATACTGAGGCTTCAGGAAAGTTATCTCAAAGTGCTCGCCGTCTATTTCTACCCTGTCTCCGGGCTGTGGGTCCCATCCCGCATTCTGTACTAAGGCATAACTTATAACCACAAAAAGATCCTCCTTCCTGTCTATACCGAACTTTGTAAGGGTTTTCTCATCCACGTCAAATCTGAAGTAGATAGGAATTGTTATAGGTGTGGTATAAACTCTGTCTTTAGCCTCTCCGTATAGACTGTCCACCTGAGTGGTTGTCCTGTCAAGGGGATACACGTTGACAGGTCTGTAATAAAGAGAAAAGTACTCAGCTATGTAGGGAGAAGGGTTGTAATCGTTAATCATTTAAGATTTTCTTCCCAACACGCAAAGTTTTGTTTATGTAAGTAGCCTCGCTGTCCCTGAGGTTCTTCTCTATCTCCTCAACAGCTCTGTCAATCATCCTGTAAAGGTTTTCCCTGAACCTGTCAATACCGAGGGAACAAACCTGTGCCTCGGAAGTCTTCAGCTTAATCACCCCCAGGGAACCGTCCACCACACTAACTTGAAGCTTCATGAAACGCCTCCTTAAGTTCCTCTTCTATGCTTTTTGATCCTTCAAGCTCTTCCATCAGGAGTTCACAGAACTCTCTATCCGCATACAAAAGAATGCGCCAGTCATAAAGCTCCTTGAACCTGGGATGATTTCTCAAGCGTTCTTTAAGTTCAAAAAGTTCCTCACGCTCAGCCACACACCTGCTTATAAGCGAGCTTATGTCCACCCCCATCTCCTCAACGATTTCTGCAAACCTTGCCACTCCTATTTCTTCAACCAGCTGGACAAGAAACTTCTTCTGCTTCTCAGTCATTAATGTCTCCCGCAAGCGTACCTGTCACCTGACCTGCACTTAGCCCTTGCTATAGCAGCACATATGCCTTTAGCTCTCTCCTCTCCCTTGCCAAGACATTTAAAGTAATCCACGCAGTTCCTGAACCTGATTCCCTTCCCGGGAGGACCCTTGAAGTGTTTTATGTTCCCGGAGTCATCAAGAACCGCATACTTCTGAGCACACTTGAGACTCTTCCCTTCAAGCCCTTCAAGAAAGGATAAAGCCTCAACAATCTCCCCGTATTCAATCACAACATCTGAAACAGCCCGTCTGTATCCCGCATCTGTCTTGAGAATGTCAGGATAAACTACCTTTGCCCTGACAAGTCTTTTCAGTTTCCTCCTGTTCTTTCTCTTCAGTTTACGGATCAGCTTTCTTATTTCGGATTTCTCAGCCTCGGTAAGCATACTTACCCTCCTTATCCAACAGCAAACCCGGCGGAGGGAATTCTTCTCAGGAGTTCCTGCGTTGCTGTCTCCTTCTCCTGCTGTGCCTCCGAAAGCAGATCGGAATAATCAAGCTCTACGGTTCCCTCAGGAGCAGGCACTCCTCTGTACTTCCCCCTGATCCTTGCAAGGATTTCCTTAGCACAAGCCTTGGTGTACTCCACAAAAGGGTGAAGAAGGTCATACGGCACTTCCGAGGGGTCCGTAAAAGGGATAACGTACACAACCCTTATGGTCTCATTTCCGGAAGATGGAGGGTCTATATAGAGGAAAGGTGGTTCATACTTCCAGACGGGATCCTTTCCCAGAAGCTTCCTAACACTCTCCGCATAGTTAGCCCTTATAGCGTAATCGCTAACATCGGAAATGTCTTCATAAAAAAAGGGAGAAAAGGGGGAGGAGAGGGAGGGGGAAGGAGCTCTTCTAACGTCCACAACCTTTGCGTGCAAGGGAAGTCCGGAAAGATCAAACTTGCTCTGACCCACCCTCCCGCTCAGGGTAACAGCGCCCTCTTTCTTTATATACCCGGAAAGCCAGTGAAGAGCTGAGTCTATGGCTGTGTCAAGATGCTGGTCTGTCAGCTCAACACCTACAACCCCATCCCCAAGATACCTGCGTAAAAACAACCGAAGGTCATCTCTTGTCATTTCTTACTTCCGCCCTGTTTACCCTTCACTGGAGCCACGCTTCCCTTCAGGTAGTCAAGGTACTTGGTCGGTATCTCCTTCTCCTCCCCGGGAGCTATGGTTATCGTGCCCCCCTTTCCGTCGGGCACACCTATCGTTGTCTGGGTAACGTTTTTAACCTTGATGGTATTCATCTTATACCCTCCTTCTGAAGTTTCTTGACAAGATAATCAATAAACTGGGCTACCTTCCTGTGAAACTCGCCCCTCTCATCATACTCTTCTCCGAACCTTTCAAGATCACGCAGGTTTTTAACCTCATACCAAGGGAAGTAAGATTTGGCCGGAAAATTCAAAGTTATGCTCCCTGCCAGCTGATTCTCGGACTTGAAATACGTTGAATCTATCATCACCACGTTCTGCCCATCCTCAAAAGGAATGTAAAGTCTGGCTGTTATCACCTCTCCCCCTTTCGTTTCAGAGTATTCATCAACAACTTCAAGCCCCAAGGACTTCGCCTTCTTGGCAAGGTCTTTTATAAGAGAGGGGGGAACCACAACCCCCTTTCCCTTCTCGCGAGAAATCTTAGAAGATCGCTCAAGAAGCCTCCTGTACATACCGCACCCCCACTATCAGGTGACCGTAACGAGGCCGTAGAACTTGGGATTCACCACAACAAAGGCGTCTCTGCTGAGTATCCCTTTCACGTAGAGGAAAGGATGTGTCTGTCCGTTAACAACAGCAGGAACAGCAGGAGAAACCTCCAGCCTGTAAGGAGCGTATACATACCCACCGGTTACCGCATCGTTACCCTTGAGTCCAACGATTATGCTGTTTGCAGGAACGAGAGGAGAATAGTAGACATTTATGTCCCCGCCGAGCTTGCCGTTTTCCAGCTTACCACTCGTCTGAACGTAATGCCACGCATCAGCGCCACAAACAGCAAAGGCGGTAGAATTAGCAGGTTTCCTGCCTATGGCATCTATTATCTTCGTGTAAACCTTCCTGATGGCAAAGGCTATCGTCTGCCTGTAAAGAACGGGATCTGTACCGGCGGGAGGAGCGGAGTCCCATATCTCCTTATAGACACCCGCATTAGCCAGTGCATACAAGTCGGAAAGTACATGAGAGTCTATCTCTGTAGCGACTTCTTCAACAAGGGTGGTAGCAACATCGTCCTCTATAGCTATCTGGTGGTATGCAAGAAGATCCTGCTGAGCTTCAGCCTCCCACTGAAAACCGAGAATCCTGGACTGAGCGGAAACGGTTTTCTTCTCCAGCTTCATCTTCACGGTCATGAATTTGTTACCGTGGTTCTCATACCTGTAGGTAACAGTTATGTTTGCACCGTTAGCAGGAGCTGTGTTGAAGGTTACAGCAACGGCTCCGGTTTCGTAGTTTATCGTCCCGCTTCCATCTCCCGTAAGCCCGCCGTTTCCGTCGTCGGTGATTATCTGAGTTCCGTCAGTTATGGTAACGGTAGATGGAACAACGGGTGTCCACGCAAGTGTACCGTTAAAGGAAGTATTTATTCCGTCCCCGGTTCCTATTTTCTCGTCAACTACAAGATCTCCGGCTATACCCTGCTCAGCAGCTCCCCGGCTTGTCTGGTCGCTCCTCGTCAGCTCCGTTCCCGCCGCAACCTTACCCTTCGCCTGCTCGGTGATGTACCTCTTGTAAAAGATAACCCCCGTAGGACCTTCAAGGGGCTGTATGTTCACTATTTCAGAAGCAAGGGTGGTCGGGAACAGGAAGGACACAACCCCGAGATAGTTCGCATCATACCCGGCTATGTCGTTTACGGAAGTAGCCTCGGAAAGAACGCTTCTCCCTTCTACCAGTATCTTCTTAATGCTCTCCGGGGATTCCCTCAGGACCTCGGACATCCTCCCGACCGTGTTGTCAAATATGAATCCGAGAAGAGCAAGCTTGTACCTGTCCTTGCTCTCAAGCACCCTCTTAAACCTTGGGTGTATCTCCGCCAGTCCCTCAAAAAACGGCAGGTTCTCCTCCACCACCCTCAGTCCATACTCAACCTTATCCTCGTAAGAGTTGAAAACAGGTCTCGTCATAAGCATTACTGTCCACCTCCAACATGGAATTTTCTGAGCTTACTAAAGAGAGGTTTCTTTTCTTCTTTTTTCTCTTCTGCAGTCACCCTTACCCTCTTCCTTCTCTTAAAGTCCTCCACAAGCCTATCAACTTCCTCTATGGTTCTGGCTTCAGAAAGAACTTCCTTTAACTCATCCGGATAGGCGGATTCGCTAATCTTCTGGTACTTGTAATTCTCAAGTGTCAGCCTCCTAATTTCTTCATCCCTCCTCTTCAGTTCTTCCTCAAGCTTCTCCTTTTCCTCACAGTTTGCCTCCGCTATCCACTCCGCTATTTCAGGGACTATAGGAGCAAGTATCCTCGCTATAGCCTCAACAGCCACAACAGCTTTGATGTCAGGTCTGTTTTCCAGTTCCCCCTCCACAACCCCGGGTACCTCCTCAATGACAGCCCGCGCAAACTCCTCAAACTTCTCCGCGAAAGCCTCTATAAGTTCTTCAACGAGCTTCTCAACATCTTCCTTCCTGACAAGCCCGGCTTCGTTCAGTGACTCCTTCAGAAGCACCCATCCGCCGGGCGTAGAAGGGTTGTATACAACGTCAAAAGCCTCAAACCTGAAGTCTTCCTGCACCTCTTCTATCTCCTTATCGCCGTCCCTGATCTTCTTGGTTGAACCGAACCCCCTGGAACTAATCCCTATCTTTACCCCCGCTTCAAGAAGAGCTCTGAGATCCTTCCCCTTAGAAGTATCCAGAACCTCAAACTCTCCCACAACCTCGCCGTTCTCCTTCAGCTCCACACTGACTATCTTGTGGCTGATAGCATCAAGCCTCGTGATGCCATCAAGGGGGTGTTCAAGAGTACCTACAGCCCTTCCTTCTTTAATCTTTTTCTCAAATTCCTTAATAGCCTTCTCAAGAACTTTCCTCGGGTACCTCCTGCCGTTCTCATTGACCACGTCCGCCCTCTGGAAAACCCCCCTGAACCTTACAACCTCTTTCCCGCCCTTGTTTTCTTTGATAACCTCCGGCTGGAGGTACGTGGTCTCTACAAGAACACCCATGATCAATCCTCCTCAACCGCAAGTATCGCTTTCTCTATCTCGTCCAACATCTCCTCTATCTCTCCAACCTCTTCCTCGTCAAGCTCTTCAACCTCATCAAGCATCTCCGCCAGCTCTTCAAGTGTAGAAAGGAGTTCTTCCGTACCGTCCGCCTCTATCTCCTCCACAAAAGAGATCAACTCCTCTACCCTGTCCCTGAGCATGTCTACGTCCTCCACAAGATCAACTCCCTCCTTCTTTCCGAACATCTGCCTGTACTTCTTCGCATACTGCTTGAGGACCGCCTTGTTCTTCCTCGCCCACTGCTTGACCCTTCTCAGGATCTTCGCTCTGTTCTTTCTGTAGTACTCTTTCCACTTCCTCCTCTGTCCGGGATCTACCTTCCTTTTTCTCTTCCTTACACCCACCCTGATGGCTTCAGAAAGGGCTTCCGAATCTATCCTCCCTTCCTTGAGAAAAGAGTCCACTACAGCCTGAACATGTTCTTTCATCTGAACACCTCCTAATAATAACATATTAAATGTGATTGAACCTGCAACTTACCACCGAAAACTGTTTTCGGTAAAAACGTCAGCCCTGTTTTATCTTCCTAAGTTGCAGGAGAATGCTCTTCCTGCTCTTCCTGTTCGCTCTCACATACTCTTCCCTGCTTTTAGGGAGTCTTACTCTCAACCTGCACCTGCAGTTTGATAGGCAGGGGGTAGCTCCAGCCTTCGGAACGGTCGGTAGGCTGTTCCTTGTATACGGTGAATTCTTCCTCAAAAACTCACACCCTCCACAGTGTTCAGCGGACCTGTTCATCACCCAGTCTATAACGTACCCCTCCGGAACAGACACCATCTTTCCGGAGAAAAACACATGCTCAAGGGTCTCAACATACATCTCCCACCTCTTCCTGTAGTCCACTTTTCCGTTCCCGCTCTCAATATCATCCAAGAACCTGACAAGGTACCTGACTTCTTCCTTGTAAGAGGAATTGACCCACTCATGATCTCTATCGCTCAGCTCTACCCAGTCAGCCATTCCCGAACTCTCGTGCCCGAGTTCAAAAGCCTTTCTATAATACTCTCTCATGAGCTTCCTGAGACCCGCTTCAGCTTCCGCTCTTCCCAACCTCCCCTCTATAAAATCGCTCAAAACAGCCCATCCTTTCTTTCTGAACTCTTCTTTTATTTTCAAAAACTTTGCCCTTGCATTCCTGGCTTTCCTTCTCCTGATGTCTCTCAGGAACCCCCCGAGTTTAACAGCCATTCCGAGAAGCTGTATCCGTTTCAATTCATCCCACTTGTTCTTCCATCCGATAGACTTGGCTTCAGCAAGAACCTCGGAAGACACATCCATAAAATCAAACACAGGAAGCTCTGCCCACTTACCGTACATCCCCCTCCCCCTTCCAGAACTTTATGAGCTCATCCTTGCTGAAGATGGAATTCCCCTCACCGTCCCTGAGACCTGACATCCTGTCCAGAAGATCCACTTTGTTCATCAGGTACTCCATCCTCATAGCGTCGTCTATGTTCGGGAAAAACATCTTCACCTTTACCCTCGGCGAGCTTATCCCGTGAACTCTGGCAAACTTGAAGAAAAAGTCCTCAAGCCAGCTCTGGACAAACTTCTGCAGTCTCTTTATGGTTCTCGCAAATCTCGTATCCTGCATGACAAGCGTTGCCCTGTTCACGTCATACTCATTTCCCATGTATGCCTTGGGTATCCTTAAAGCCCCGAAAAACTGGGAGAGAAAATACTCCACATCCGCTATGTCCGATACGTTGGAAGCTCCCGACAAAACATCCACCCTCGTCTCCTTCCCCTCCTCTCCAAAAGGTATCCAGAAATCGTCGTCTATAGAGAGAAACCCTGGCTCTCTCCTGAGTTCCCCTGTTCTTTCATCTACCAGCCTTCTCCTCTTGATGTCCATTCTGAGCTGGTTCACATAGTCCAGTGCTTCCTTCGGATTCATGTTCCCCGTATAAACGTAAAAAACGTACCTCTGAGGAGCTCTCGTTAGCCTGTACACGAGAAGCGCTTCCTCCAGAAGTTTCAAGTTCCTCCATACCCGCCTCGCAGGTTTAAGGATAGAGGTCCCGTACGGGAAATCCCTGTAGTCCGTCAAGAAAGCAAGCCTTGAGTACCTGTCATCCGGTATCTCTTCCGCCTTACCCCCGTTCTTAACCATCAGCTTTATCTCACCCTTTTCCTCTCTAATGTCATACATAGTTGGAGGAAGGAAATCCAGAATGTCTTTATCAAAGCGGAGAGTGAACTCTCCATACTGGCACGCACTGAAAACCGCTATGCTGAGAATATTCTCAAAACCCGACTTCTCAAGAGTTTCTATAACATCCCTGGTCCTCGAATCAGCTTCAACCTCATATATCCTTCCGGTGTCAGGATTTACCTGAAGTATCTCTTCCGTATACAGAAGAAGGGCGGAGTAAACATAAGGATATTCAGCCATATGTTCATACTCAGAATGTCTCGGTTTTTTCAGCTTCCTCTGCAGTCTCTTTATTTCCTTACCCCAGTCCATGAGACCCCCATTTAATAACATACAATACGCTATTGACTTTACAACTCACGTAACCTCTCCCACCACGGAGACTCTCCCACATGGGGATACCCTCTCTCTATACGGGAGGGAAAAGAAGCCTTACTCTTTATCATGCAGTGATAGACCACACCGGCTACAGCATCAGCCACATCCTTGGATCCGCCCGGCGGGTGATCCACCTTCCCCTTCACATCATCAAACTCAAGTTCAAGAAGCTCCGATATGAAGGGTTTATAGTGGTAATACCTGATCCTCCCTTCATATATAGCGCTCCTTAAGAACTCGTAAGGTTGCGTATTTCTGTCAACCGACAGAAGCTCAACTTCAGGGAACCTCCTCTTCAGTATCTGTATGCTGTCCGCACTCTGAAACCCGTCAAAGCTGATCGTGTGAATATTGAATCCCCTTGATTGCAGGTAGTAAAGAACGTTCCTCACCTCCGATATCTCTATCTCCCCTTCCTCCGGAGGCACTATCCTCACCATCAGGTCTATCCTCACAACAGGAAGGGTCTCGGAATAAGAGTTGCCTTCCTCGTCTATCCTCTCCACGGTGACGAACTCCTCCACATGCCCCATGGCTATACCGCAGGCATCCCTCCTGAGCCCGAGATCAACGTGGATAAACCTCTTAGCCTGCGGATTGATGACCTTGATCTTGGCTGGAAGCGGTATCTTCCACCTCTGCACCTCCTGAACAATAGAAACGTAAGGAACAACCTCCTCATCCTCCCATGGATGTGAAAGAACTTCATCAATACAGTTGAAAACCCGCTCCCTGTCCGCTATAAAGGGGGAGCTCGCATACTGGGGGTATCCGAGATAATCCCTAACACTCCTGACTATATCCCTCTCAAAATCCACCCTGTAATCCGCAGGGACTTCCTCTATCTTATGTCCGCAGTTTTTAAAGGTCCTCCCCAGAGCAATCTTGCATCCCCTGCAACTCTCTTCTGAGTCTATGATTCTCGGAAGCTGCTGACGGTTTCCTATGCACACCCTGAAAGTTTCCTCAGCGTGCCACCCGTACGGGTGGGTGTCCCATGACCTCATGTGAAGGTACAGAAAATTCGGAGACCCACCGTACTCCTTGGCAAGCTGGGAGGTAAGATCCTTTTCTTTATGGTTGGAGGAAACAACGAAGAACTTGGGGATGAATGGAAGCTGTCTGATTTCAAAGTTCCCGTACCTCGACACGAACCTCCTGTGAAGCTTGTCAAAGGTCTCCCTTGCGGTATCGTAGTTCCTTCCCAACTTACTGTTTACGAGCACGCTCCAAAAGTTAACCTCCTCCATCACGACCCCTATGAGGTTTAATCCCAGTATCCCCGTATCATCTATCCCACGAGGCACTATCACAACATTCTTACCAACATGCCTTACCTCACCCCCGTCCTTAGCTTCGTACATCAAGATCTCCCTGCTCTTTATCTTCTCCGCAAAATATGGAGAGTTCTGCATAATGGTCTTCACATCGTTGAAAAGGGTATGTTTCGCTTGTTTCTGGCTTTCCCCAACAAGAAGTATGGGAAGCTCAGTCCCCTCAACAAACCCGAGAAACCTCTGAGGACTTTTCAGGATAATGGCGTTGTAAAACAGATACAGAAGGTTTATCTTCGCAAAGGTTGATTTCCCCCATCCTATACCCCCGTCAAGAACCACAAGAAAATACTCTCCCTCATGCCAGACCTTAATCAAGAGATCCATCAACTTAGGGAACACCTGCCCCTTCAGCCCGAGGTAATAGTTGACAAACTCTTCAATATCTACAGGCTTCTCCTCAAAAACGTCGGAAACGAGGATCTCAAGGTATTCCTCGTTCACCTGACCGTCCCCATCAGCCTGTCTTTAAACTCTTGGAGTCTCCTCAAACCGTGTTTATAGCTTGCGCTGTCGGTATACCTGTGCTTTATGCGAAAGTATTCTTCAACCGCTCGTAGCTCCTCCTCCAGCATCCCGAAGCGATACATAAGCTCAAGCTCTATATCCCTGCACAGCTCAAAAAACGCTTCCTTGTTACTCATGATGTCTCCCCTTCTTAGTTAAAGCCTTTTTGTTTATAACCTGTCTGACAGCGGTTATTATTGCTATCGCAGTTTCTCTGTCCTTGATAACTTGCTTCACATCTTTATCAAAGCTCTGAACAATATGCGTAGGTTTACCGAGGAGCAAATTAGTTGCCTGCTGTATTCGAGAAAATATACGAACTATCGTCTCTATTTCAGACAAGGAAAAGTCTTCCCCTCTGTTTGCTCTGTCCGCTATGTGTTTTGTCAGCTGAGCGGTAGCGAATTTGAGTCCCTGTGTAACCCTGTCCTCTATCTGACTTAAATCCTTGGATACCTTTTCTATTCTCTTCCTCTTGTGCTCTTCCTCCAGCTTCCTTAAAAACAATTCTCTCTCAAAGGTCCACTTCTCCTTGGCAGCCCTCCTGTAAACAAGACCCACATGACAGCCAAGCTCCTTAGCTATTTCCTCAAGCGTGGGAAAAACCCTCTTACCCTCTTCATTTACAATACCCTGCACATACTTAAGCTTAGCCGCTTCCCAGTTATACTTACGGCGTCCCATGTACGAACTTCCTAAACCTTTTGATAGCCTTCCTGACCGCCCTGTCTTTCCCCAAAGTTCTCAAATCAATGTCTTTATCCCGAAGCAGAGCTATAGCCTTAGTCCTTCCACCACGAAGTCCGGGTTTGTCCCTTATACACAGAAGAAGAAGCCTACCCGGCTTCCTGAGTCTTATATACCTGAAGTCCTTACACCCGTGCTTCGTCGCCAGCTTCTGCCTGACATACTCACCGCCCGTGTAAGCATAAAACCCCTTACCGAGCCTTATCTTTGCCTCAGCAACCTGTTCATTCACATAGTCCAAGTATTTAAGTACCTTCATACCCTATCCTTACACATCCTTACAGATAATAACATACAAAGTGTGATTAATAGCATCAACTTTTTAAGCGGAGTAAACGTACGTAACCACCTCAATGTAAGGAAACTTCTTCTTGTACTCTTCTATCCCTCTGTCCTGCACATAGCCTACATTCACATACTCGTAGCCCTCCTCCAGAAGTTTTCTCATCTGATACAGGAAAACTCCGTCTCCTATATGGGAATACTCCCAGTACCTGCTTATCCCTATAAGGGAGTAAACCATTCCCTTCCAAAAAAGGAAAAGACTCAGAGATACGGGTTCATTGCCTATATAACCGATCAGGGCTTTATATGGGAAGAGCTTGGAGTTTACACAGGAAACGAGCATAGAAAGGTACCTGTTCTTTGGGAACATAACCCTGTATGTATCGTGTCTGGAGAGTTTGTACTCCACCCATTCATCATGGAGTCTCTTAGCATCAGATAACCTGTCCGGTGTAACCAAGTACTCTCTGTATCCGATCTTCTGAAGCTTCTTAAGGTGTTTAATTCTACTCCTGTATGACTCGGAGTTCCTGTACATGCTCCTGTCAAAAATATCAGGAAGTCTGTACAGAATCTCGGTCAGCTTCTTCCTGTCTTTGTAAGGGAAATTGAAAAGGGTCTTTATCCGAGTGCCCGGCGGAAATTCATAATCAACTTCCTTATAAAGCACAGCTGTAGCGCTGCTGAGATAAAAAACAGCTCCGTCCAGAAAGACAACACTCCTCTCTCTCATAGATGACACAAGGTCGTGGTACAGGGAACTCACCGGAAAAGAGCAGGCGTGTTCATGGAAAGGCGGAAAATCTTCCATGACTTTTCTGAGGGACACAACCTTGTCCCTGTATCGGGAGAGAAACTCCTTCAGATCCTGTACTGATAACTTACCCGAGATTCGTGAACCCATTTCTCCTTAAACTCCCTCACCGTCTTGTCCGTTGAGAAACCTACGTTAAGTCGCCGATGCCCCCTCTCATGCAAAAAGGCGCACTCCAGAAGAAACGCCTCGTTCCCGAAGCTCCTGTCAAAATCAAAGGAAAGGGAAAACCCAGCAACCCCGTAAACCGTTTCCGGAGACAGAAAAACATCTATCCCGATATAGTAGGGCTTCTCTTTAACAAAAACGCCGAACATGTACCCGTTCACAATCCCGAGCTTCCTGAGAAGGAAAAACCTCTCAGCCATCCTCCTGAACTCCCCCTTCGGAAAACCTCTAACGTAAACCTTTCCCGAACTTACCTTGTACTCCTCCCACCTCTCCGAAAGTTCTACAGCCTTAACAAGCCACTCCTCCCCGAGATCCCTGATCTCCACTCCTTCTCTCTCAGCTCTTCTCAAAGGATAAAGAAGTTTCTTTTTCCTGTGCTTTCTCTTAGGGTAAGAAGAAGGATCAAGAACCTGATCAAGGCAATAGAGGGTTTCCACGTACTTGCGACCGCCTTTAAAAGGTAACCGCTGAGCACTTTTAACGGTCCACCCCTCAAACCCGGAAAGGTCGTACTCCCCTCCGTACAACAGGAGGGTCTTCTTTTCAAGAAGGCACACAAGCCCATCAAAAAATACAACGCTCCTCCTTTCAAGAAAACGCAGGAGATCGTAATAAAGAGCTATAACAGGAAAGGATACGAGGTAATTCGTTTCGGGAAATGACTTAACAACTTCCCTGAGAGATAGGGGCCTGTATCTATCAAGAAAACTCTTCAAGATCTGGAAAGACGGGTCTGTCAAGGTTCTCATCTATAACGCTCCTTGCCTCATACTCCTCAAGAATCCTGACTATCTCATCAAGCCCGTATCTATCTATCAACTTCTTGAGCTTTCGGGCGGTTCTCACATCAACAACTCCCTTCGTCCCCCCGACCCTCCAGTTGACCATGCCCTCAACGTCCACATCCCCTCTGTAAAGGTCATCCAGTTCAGCTTCTTTTTTCATAAACTTCTCAAAACCTTCAATCAATATGCGGAAAACAGTAGCGGTGTTGAAAACGTCATACTCTTCCCTGAGCTTAGCAACGATCTGGTTGAACTTCTCATACTGGTCCTCATGAGCAAGTAGCACCGTGTCTCCTTCATACTTCTCAAGGATCTCCCTTATCCTCTGAAATTCGGGTTCGGTAAATACAAGCACTATAGTTCTGTCCGGAAGATCAGGAGTAGATATAAGATCCGTGTTAACCTCCTCCTCTTCTTCCAGATCCAAAAGATCGTAGGCTATGTCCACAGCGGCGTACTCCTTCAGTTCAACATCCTGTATCTTGGAGTAAAGCTCTTTCAGTATCTGGAGATCGTCCATACCCTGTATAGCGTTGTGAGAAAGCTGTATAGCAAGTCTCTCGTCTTCGGTCATAGGTTCCACATTCCACATAACGGGTATGACCTCAAGTCCGGCGGCAAGAGCAGCTTTAACCCTGTGGTTTCCCGAAAGAACAGTCATCTCCCCGGTTTCGGGGTCAAGGTAACAGAAAGGAACCGAACTCAGCTGTTTGTCCTTCTTGATGTTCTGAACAAGCCTGTCAAACATCTCTGCAGGCATGTATCTTGCGTTCTTCTCCAGAAGTTTCAGCTCCTTAGGATCAACAAACCCTATCTTAAACTTGCCTATCTGAGCTACTTCTCTCAAACTTTTCAAAGACATCTTTCAGACCTCCTACACACGCCAGATCTACCACATCTTTGATTTCTAACACTGCCCTGAACATCCCCAACAAAAGCCTTTTACATTTCGGACAGATTTCCGCATCCGAAAACTCCACACATACTGTCTCATCCCTTACATGAAATCCGCAAAGAGACCTGTCTCCTTTGCCTCTGATATACAAAAACTTACCCGTCCAGCTGTTAGAGACACGAACCTTTAACCCAGACAAAAATGTTTCTTCAACCAAAGCAGGTACTCCTCTTTCAAGCTCTTGTTTCCAAACGAAGCCTTATACGTCAGGTAATAAAACGTCTCCTCACCGATCCTTTTTTTCTTTCTGGCTATAAGGCTGTATTCTCCTCTGTACTTCATTGAAACTGGTTTTTCCGTATAAACAGCTGTTACAAGCTCATCAACAACAACACCGTACCTGTGTTCGTAAAGCCTTTTCATCTCCTTACTTCTCGCCAGCATAATCACAAGCTTGGACAACCTACGAATCTCGGATGGAACCCTGAAGTCCGAAACCAGAAAAGCATAAGGCCTTTTGCCGAGCTTGTATGAAAACCTGTCCCTGGCAAAGAGCAGAAATCCGAAAAACTTTGAGTCAGCAAAGAGGAGAACCGGGATAGAGTCGGAAGGGTTGCTGTAGAATCTAACCTTGTCCTTTCCTATAAAGAGCTCCCTGTAGTAGTTAAAAGTCTTCCTGTCAACGACCCGAAACCCTATATCCGTTTCCTCAGTAAATACAAACTCGTCGGAGAGCATAGGGTAGTTACCGGGTGCGGTAGCCGGTGCCCATCTCTTAGCCCAATAAACCCTTTCATCAAAATTCCCGTAAACGTAAACGATGTCGTTGTTCTTATACTTGAACTTGGCAAGTATATAATCCCTGCAATCGTCAACATAGTGAGATGTAAAGAACAAGAAGTCATATCCTTCAGAGATAAACTTCCTCAAGTGAGAAATGTTTCTCTCTGTAGTCATCTTCCTGTATTCAGGAGCGTCCCATCCGAAGACAGCATTAACAAGCCTGTAGTCCCTGAGATAGCCGTCTCCCTCAGAGAAAGGCAGATGCCATATGTAAAGCCTGCTTTTGTCTCCGATTACCTCCACCCCGTCCCTGACCACAAGGTCGTCCAGTCTGACCTTTTCCTTGAATTCCTTCAGAAACTCAACGCATCCTTCGTAAACCCTGTCAAATCTCTTAAGCTCCTGGTTAAAGAGCCTCACCTTGTGCAGGTTATTGAGAGGGTAGTAAGAGGTATAGTGATAAACACTGAGAACGGAGGCAGCCTTGCCTAAAGTTCCATCCATCCTATCCTCAAGTAATGGTCTGAATATCTCCCCTTCCCTTGTGTCCTTTATCCATATATCCCTTTCCCTGCCGAGTATATAATCCCCAACAACAACAGTAAGCAAACTAATATCATTTCCGAAAACTGTTTTCGGAGAAAAGTGTTTCAGTATCTGCTCAAAAGTAAAACTCCCGCTCCCTATTATCTGAACATCCCTTCCGTCAAAGACCCCTTCCTTTCCGAGCTTCCAGATAAACTGTTGTTCGGGTTTTCGGAGTCGTCCGAAGAAAATCATTTCGCCACCTTCCTGACCTCTATCTCCTTGCCGAGATACTCTTCAACCGCATACATATGCTTACACTTGATCCACCTGTTCTGAAAGAAAGGACATGTACAGGTACCTTTTCCTACGTCCACCTCGTAAATATTGCCCGAACTCCCTTTAACCCTGCATACACCGTTTTCGCATCCAAGTATCTTCACATACCTGGCTCTCGCCTTTACTCTTTTCTCCATATCACTGAATAAATCTGTTTGTTCCTTCGGAAAAGAAATATTTAAGTTCTTCTGCTGAGCTATCCATCTATCAATCCATCGCGGATATCCGAACTCTTCAACCTCTATACCGGCTTCTTTAAACCACTCAGCCACGAGCCACCTGTGGCAGTTATATCCTTCCTTGGGAGGCTCATAACACAGAAGAACGGGTATATAAGGATCGGCAAGCCTGCGAAGATCTTCAAACACTTTCCTGGGATTGAGTTTCCCCAGCACCCTTGAAAAGTACAACTCTCTGTACTTACTCCAGTCTTCCTCCCCCAAAACTCCATAGGGAGCAAGGGCAAGGTACTCTTCCTCTACCTTATCCCCACACCAAGCGGGCTTGCCGACGGTAATCCTGACCCCAAGGAGTCTCTTGCTCTTAAAATACCCGGTTTTGAAACAGTAGAGACTGTAGTAGGAAGTGTAAAGCTTTCTCATCTTTTGCCTCTCCTTAATATAATAACAAACTAAACGTTATCAAAAATCAAAAAGCAAAATCAACCTCCATCTCTATTCCGGATTCTGCGATGCTCTTAAGGTGTTCAAGTAGAGTTCTGAGCTCGGATAACTGGGCTTCAATGCTGTCTATCCTCTTTTCTATATGCTCTATAGCTTTAGTTACGCTGACCCTGTATCGGGGTAGGCCATCTTCTGGGATGAGCAGGTCTATCCCCCTTTCCGCAAACCACTTGCTCAGAGGTATGATAAAGGCGTCTTCACCGTAGTAATAGACAAAAGCGTAAACAGTCCACTTGAACAGCTCCTCCCCGAGAGACACCCTCTTGTAAATCCACTCTTTGGGCAAGTACTCGGGAAAAGTATCCGAAATATCGTCCCTGTAATCTCTGTTTATAAGCTTTTCCCTGTTAATCTCAAAGGTTCTCCGAATGAATCTTTTAACTCTTGCGCTCGGCATACCAAACCTCCTTATTGCCTCACCTCCACGCCAAGTTCTTTGAGAAATTCAATTCCTTGACTAATAGTCTCAAAAACAATTAACCTGCTCCCATTCCTGGTGGGAATCGTAGGAGTCTCAATAACTTCCCCCGAGATAAAGAAAAAACACCACAAGCTTTCACCTGTGCGCTGGAAGACTATGCCCCTGTTTCTCTTCCACCATTCCCACCACTCTGTATTGCCATCTTTCCCGTAGCGGAGCTTCACCCCATCTTTAATAGCCACATCTAACACATCTTGGGTCCTAGAGGGCTCCCATTTCATGTCCCACCTCCAATGTTGCAATAATTCCTACCTCATGACTGCACCTTCTTCCTGATATCTTCCATCCCTAAAACCTTCAACGGAGAGGAAAGAAAATACTCTTTACAGCATGCGGTCGCTGTAATACGCTCTATCTTTCTCCATTCCATCCCGCCAACAAATCTGAGTATGACTGTCCCATCCACCCTGAAAGATACAAATTCCCTGTAAAAGTCCAAATCAAGCCTAACAATGCCCCCTTGTTCCTTAAAGACAAGAACCTCTTTCATCACATATCCTCCTCACAATTTTTCAATAACGTTCTGAACGTTATTAATTATCAGCGGGTATTCAACCCGAATATCACCTTCTTCATGGTATATCTCCGCTGAAGTAATCCCGTATTCCTTCATCAGTGCGACAGCGAGATACAGGTCGTCTGGATTCATTTCTCCGTGTTTATAAGGCACATGCACGCCCGCATCCCTACCTATATAGAATCTTCCGCTAATGGATATCTTGCTTGCCTCGGAAGCAAACCTCACGAGAGGATAGACGAGGGTCAACATCTCCAAATCATGTACACTTACAACCCACCTTTCACTTTTTACTTCAAGCCATGGATCCCCAACACCCCCACCATGTATTAATACCGTATACCCCATTTTTATCATCTCCTCAGCTACCCTCAGTAATCTGTAGAGCTTCTTGTCCGCAAACCTCTTCGGTTTAGACCCGATCCAGTAAGTTTCCAGGGTTTTAAAAAGCTTCATGTTCTCCTCCATAAGCTCAAACATTTGCTGTGCCTGGTAACTTGGTATGCCCTCAACTTCCATAGTTGACTGGTCTCTGAAAATCCTCAAGTCTCCTTCATACCCACCGTATATCCTGTATCCTCTCTCTGTAGCTACTTCTACAGCCTGCTTCATCCTCACAAGAATGTTCTTCAGGGTTTTCTCTGTTGTGTCTTCATGGAGGGTAAAAAACCAGACAAAACCACCAAAATCAATGGACACCTTCTTGAATGATCCTTCTGACTTAACATGTGAAGGTCGTCCGAGCACTTCCTTGATGATTTTCTTAATGTCTCTTGTCTCCATCACTCTACCTCCTCAAGATTTATGATCTGTTATCCACATCCCAATCACCATCTTCCTTCACCTCCTTTGAGGTTTGTTAATTGTCAATAATATTGTATAGCTCTAATTAGACATACGCAATATTAAAAACTTATGATTTATATAAGCTAACTTTATGAAACCACTTGACTGTTCAAGTTTATAACTCTATTATATAGCTATGCACAATATTGAAGGTTTGATCAAAGAGCTTAAAGAAGCTATCAAGGCCAGGTGTGTTAAGCTTGAGTTGACAGACAGTCAAATAAAAACTATACTACGGGGTATTTACTCCAAACTCTATACAAGCACAACTTCTAAGCCAAACAGAGGGAAAAAGCCTTCAGTAGCAATACGAGCTTATTATGCGGGCAAATATATAAACCTCAAAAGAACCACCCGTGAAGAACTCTTTCCGGTGATGAAAGAACTGGCAATTCTATACAGGGTTTACAAACCTCTCTTAGAGCACAAAAAAGAAATCTCGGAGTGGTTGAAATGAGATTTGGTATGCTTTGTATAATCACTTTCTCAACTTCTCCAAGAACTCCTTCATGAGCTTCGGATCAGGGGGCTCATCTTTGGCACCTTCTTCAAGGGTAAAAGTTATTTTCTCAGGATTTTCCGCAGTAAACACCACAAGCCTCACCTGAACCTTCCTGCATAAGCTTTTTAACCTCATCAGAGTCTCCTCTTCCACATCCGCAGGAATCACAAGGTATTGCATATGAGAAAAGAGCTTATATGCACAAGCTTGACCGAAACCTTCAAATACAAGCCTTGTGCTGATTGTGTTCTTGACCTCCGCCGCTATAACATAAGAAGGTTTTCCCTCCAATTTTCTTACACCCACAACGTCAGGATTCCCCCACTTGAGCGGTGAGTGTATATTCCCGTAATAGACCTCATCTTCTTCGCTCAGACCAATATCTTTAGCAATCCATTGAGCAACTTTTTCATAAAGCTGGCTTTCGTTTTCTACAACATTGTCCTTGGGTTCAAAGGAAGCCTCAAACTTCTTAATATCTTCCCAAACAGCAGCGGGAATTTTCTCCCCGTGATTCTCCAGCCACTCAACCGCTCTCCTGTAACAATTCCTCCAAGCCTCATCGCTTGTCCCATACATAACGTGCATTGCTCTGAGAAGCATCTTCAAAAAAGTCTGCCCCCTTTCAAAAACCTTAGGGCTATCCAAACCACTCACCCATATATTGCCTGCAGAAGGTTTTATCTCCCGCTCGTAAGCGTCCATCAGTTTGTTGAGCCTGTTTCCATAACCGAGAAGTCCTCTGCCTCCTTGCCGGGGACCGATGTAACCTTTCTCAATGAGCCTTTTGAAGATCGTATCCGTTCTATTGATTATACGATTCCTCGCCTTCTGATCCAACTCCTCCCACCTCATTAACGGATATTATAGCAATCGCTCAGCTAATGCCGAAAATCTCCTTCAGCTCCTCATAGCTGAAGCTTTCTTTGAGGTTTTGTTAATTGTCAGTTGCAATAATCCCTAAAAAATGAGGGATTGCGACAAATCAGATGACCCTCTCTGGAGACAGTTCAAAGGCAAAGCTGTGATGGAAGGCAAAACGGTTGCGGAAGCTCTAAGAGAGGCTATAAAGTTGTGGTTGGAAACGGACAAGAATAAAACTCAAGACAAGTAACTTCTCAGTTGAAAGAAAACCCGCTATTTATAATACCAATACCTTCAAGGGCTATGCGCTCAACCAGAGTGACAACTATACCAACTAAATCATTCTTGAATCTCTCAGTTCCTGAGACCGTAATGTCCACCGTTCCATAAGCAAGATTCATCTTAATAGCCGCAACACCTTCTCCTTTTTGGGAAACTGCTATAGCGTCAACCTCCACAAACTCTTTGCTGTCAAACCTTACAAGAGTTACATTAATACCACTAACAGAAAGTTCAATATACTGACTACCCATATTTCAGATCCTCATCGGCATAACAACATATGTAGCCTCCCCGCTCTCTAACACGGCTGCTGTGTCAGGAGAAGTAAACTTGACCCTAACAGTCTCAGCTTTTGTCCCTTTCAGAAAATCAAGCAAATACTTAGGGTTAAAGCCTACCTCCATTTCTCCATGAGCGCTAACAACTTCTACCCTTTCCTCCCCGGAACCTTCTTCCTGATCCTCAAAGAAGATCCTTAACGTACCTTGAGATTGAGATACAGAAAACTTGACACCAAGATTAACAGACATAAAAGAAATAATCCTCTTCAGCACGTTGCTTAGCTTGCTGACAGACACCTCAGCTTCGCACTCAAAGCTTGTAGGGATCACACTGAGGTAATCCGGGTATTCGCCTTCTACTTCCCTGATCCAAAGAGTACCTGTTGTTGCACCGATCTTTATGAAGTTCAAAGCCTGTTCTACAATAACAGTTCCTCCCTCAGCCATCTTCTCTATATACCTGGTACTCTTGGGTGGCAGGTTTACGCTAAATCCATCTTCAAGACCCTGAAGATCTCTGTACTTCTTTAAAACAAGTCTGTGCCCATCAGATCCTACAAAATGGAGCTCGTCTCCAATCACTCTTATGTGGACTGTTTGAAGAGATAACCTTGAATCATCCTTGGCAACAGCATAGGCAACCGATTTTACTCCCTCTATGAAAACAGGTACGGGGATCTCAAGTTTCTTCTTCCGAATAACAGCAGGATTAGGGAAGGCTGGAAAATCTGAAATTGAAACCGTGGGAATCTTGTACTCGCCTTCTTCCCATCTCACAACAAGGGAGTCTCCTTCTTGTTTTAACTCAACTTCCTCAACATCAAGGTTCTTCAAAACGCCGATCAGCTTCGTGTAACTAACACAGACGGAACCGCCGGAGTGTACATCACACTTCGGAAAGAGAACTTTCCCAAACAGCTCAAGATCTGTACCCCAGAGCTGCAACGATCCGAAATAAGAACCAGCAATACCCTCTATAACTATGCAGGAAAGAATAGGGAGAGCTGTCTTCTTCTCATAGGGAAGTCCAGCCAGTGTGTCTATAAAAGCTTCTCTGTTAACTGTGACATGAAAAGGTGTTTTCTGTTCGGCAACCAGCTCCTCCGATTCCGCTGGATTTAAAGTTCCCTCCCTGCGACAGTAATCTATTGCTTCCCCCAGAAGCGACCAAGCTGTCTCCTCTCCAACCGCATCAGCAAGTTTATCATATATTTCCTGGGGTGTGCCTCCAAGATTTTTGAAAAGCTCTTCCTTAACTTCCATCTTCCTTACCTCCGTTGGTTTATTGGAAAATATAATAACGCTTTATACGTTATTAGTCAAGGTTATAGTATCCTCCTGTTGGTCTCTCTGTCTATTACCACAAGAACAACATCTTCAAAGGTCTTTTCTATTAAACCCTTGACCTGTCTAAGCTTGAACTCCTTAAGAGCTTCGTTGTTTCGCAGTTCTTCCTTTTGATATATGATGCTGTAATATCCAACCCAGTCCTCAAGGATCTTTACAAGAAAATCACCTCTCCTCTTCTTGATCTCCTCCTGTTCTTCTACCCCTTCAATCTGAGCCATCACGTTTATAGCTTCCTCTATGCTCTCCTCATACCCCGGGGGAATCCTGAAGCTGACAGTCTTCCAGTTCAACTCTTCCTCTGAGGGTGGTTCCTTTCCAAGAGCTTCGTCTACAAAAAGCTTGAACTTTCTGTATGTGTTTTCTTTGGCTTTCTGTATCCAGTCATTCAAGTTTTCTTTGGTGAGCACTCCTTCCTCATACAGTCTGGTGAGCAGATAGCTCTTGGCGTATCCGACCTCCGCAAGCGTATTCGTGGATATGGGAAACTTCCCTCCCTCGCCAAAAAACCTCCAGATCCTCATCAACATTTCAGCGGTTCGTCTTTCAAAGTTCAGATTGGGGTTAGCATCTATAAACTCCCATATGGACTTATACCCGAGGTCTCTGTAAAGCTCTCTGTCGTACATCTTGCATAGGTATTTCCCTATTGCAATAAACTTTGACTCAATCTCCTTGGCGGCCTGCTCAATGAACTGAACTATACTCCTGGCATCTTCAGCTTCCCTAACGATGGCGGGTCTGAGCTGGTTAAAAGCTGTAATCTCATTCATTTGTGCTACCTCCTGCTTTATTCCTCAAAATCCGCTCTGTTTTTACAACAAGAATATCCAATGCTCTTTCCATAGCTTCATTAAGGGACATGCCGGTGAACTCCCCATATGTAAATTCGTTTTCCACCCTTACGTTCCAATACGTTCCAAACGCCATCTTTACCACTTATCCGCCATTCGAGGCCGGGAATTATATCGGGAGTGCTCTTTTTGACAGCGGGAACAGGAACTCTGTCTAATCTGGGCTTATCCTTGGGAGGATCTCCTTCATAAACCCAGAGCCGTCCGCCCGCCCATCTGAACTCACCCATCTTGCTGAACCTCCTTATATTCTGCAAATTTCACAGCTTTCCTCACAAAACATGTCCAGCTGTAGATCCTGTTGTTCAAGCCTCTTTATCAATTGCTTAGCAGTCATACCGTCTTTTAGTCTTGCCATGTAGCCTCTGGACCTCAATCTGTTCTCTACCTCCGCAAACCGAATAATGTTTCTTTTCCCTTCCTCGTCTTTCCAGCAAAGCCTGAACTCATTCAAACTTCCCAAGACACATGGGTAACACCCAACCCTCCTGTGTCCCCGCAAATATAACGGATTAAGGGTTATTCCTCTCCTTGCAAGAAAGGTAAGGACATCCTCCGAGCTCCAGTCTAAAATGGGAAATCTGATTTTGATGTTCTTTTCCTTTATTCTCTCAATAATTGCCTTCCTGACATCACCACCGGAAACAGAAGAAAGCCACTCATGGTAATCATAAGTCGCATCACTTAAATACGCTGAGTACCTTTTTTTCCTTGAACGGCTTTCATCCCGTCTTATACCGATCCAAATTTCTTTTATCGGTATGTCTGTGTTTGCAAGAAATTCCGCAACAGGAACTATTTTAAAGTGGGCAGTGCAGAACCGGAAAAGAGCTGAAGGAAACCTTTTTTTCTTTTCAATTAGATCCAGCAGTCCGTTCCATCGTTCATTCCTGAGCCTGAGGATCCTAACTCCGAGCTTATTCTCTAAGTAATCCAGATACCTGTAAGTACATTCCGCCTCCCAACCCGTGTCGGTAAATATACCAATAACCTCTCTATTACCAAATTCTTCTAACGCTAATACAAGTGAGGCGGTGCTATCCTTTCCGCCGCTGACCAACACCACTATCATCCAACAACCCCCGCATTGAAAGGCATATCGTTCCACTCTTTACCATCCAAAAGCCTTCCGCCTTTCGTGTTGCAAGCATCCTATCCCTCCTGAGCTATACCCTTAGTGGGTTCCGGCTTCGTCGCTGGCGGTCTCTTGATTTTAGTTATCGGACTGCACACGTTAGGAAAGGTTTTCTTTACCCACTCCTGAGCTTCTTCCATTGTTTCAAAGTATCTATCGCAAAGTATAGATGGTGTTACGGAAAGTCCAATAGGAAATACCAAAACCTCAACTCTGACCCCACTCCCTCCAGTGCTATAGAATCTAAACCCATATACAAACTCCTCTGGTATAAAAAGCCATTCCACTCCACTTTCAGTAGCGTTAAAAGGATTAACAATTGCTTTACTTTCTAAAAACACCCTCTCCATCTTCCTTCACTCCTCATAAGTAGCCTCAAAAATCTCTTTATCTACAGCGTAGAATTCGTTGCGTATCCCTCTGACCACATAATGCTTACCGGCATACGCCCTCATAACCCCTTCCAAGGTCTTTATCATCAGCAACCCTTCAGATTCCTTAACAGCTGCGCTTCCACCCTCCGCACCAAGCCTGTCGTAAGGAACCTCTACAAGGCAACCGTCAAAGTACTTTCTGAGGATGTTGTTCACAAGCTCAAAGGCTTCACATCTGCTGAGCTGGAGCTTGTCCAGTTCCTCTGAGACGTCTTTTCTGAGAGCTACGTAGTCCCCGTCGTAAAGGTTCCTGAGAGCATCTACAACAAGCGATGACAGTGACTCCGCATTTTCCTCCGCAACCCTCTTGAGATCCAGATACAGATCCTCCGGGAAGACAAGGCTAACTCTTACTTTCTTCATTGCTGTCAATCCTCCCCTCCTTAGACAGGAGCTCAGCAAACTTCCTTGCGGTATTTATATCAACCACAAAACAAACCAACTTCTTATTTCCCTTCTCTCGCTCCACATGGACAAATCCTCTTCCATACCTTTTAGCAAGCTTTGCAGTTTCTTTTGCCCTCCTGATAGGAGCTACAGCCTTGAGAAGTTTGCACTCTATAACAAGTCCATCAACGCCAATGATGTCACCGATTCTCTCTCTGCCCTTATCGTCTCTGTTGTTCCTCCCACTTAGAGGATTCCTGTATCCTCCAAACCAGGAGGCAACTTCCCTCTCCCACTGTTTCCAGCTTTTGTCTCCCACGGCTACCCCTCCACCAGAGTAGGGTGCTTGTGCCTCCAGTACCACCTTTCCAAAAGTTTGCGGATTACATAACCAACCAGAAACCCATGACGACTTGCGTACTCCCTGAGAAAGTCATACATCTCAGGAGAAACGCTGATGCTTGTGGGTGAACCAGTGTTCTTTATCTCCTCAGGCGACACCTCTTCTAAACCCTCTTTTACTATCTCCATCACCACCTGACTGAAGCTTTTCCCTTTTCTTTCCGCAACCCTCTTTAACTCTTCCTTCACAGCAGGCGAAAGATAAATACCCAGGCTTGTGCTCCTCATATGCTAACCTCCATAGATATAATAACAGATAAAACGTTATTGTCAAGTTTAAAAAGGTATTTCCTCCCAATCATTGGAAAACTCTCCATTATGATAGGTTTCGTTTTTCAACACAGATTCTCGTCCTTTGATCCGGTAGCTGTGAGTGCTCTTATCAAATTCAAGCTCAAACTTGACCGTCTTCCCCAGAAGCCTGTTCTTTGCAAGTCTAACGTTCACCACCTCTTCATTCTTATCATTCCTCCACATCAGGAATATCTGATCAGCATCCTGTTCAAGCTGTCCAGTTTCCTTCAAGTCTCCTATCGTCGGAGGTTTGTCTTTCTTCTCCGCTTCCCTCTTCAGCTGAGAAGCTACGATGATAGGAATGTCCAGCTGTTTTGCCAGGTTCTTAAGATCTGTACTGAGCTTTGAATATGCATCCTTCATACTCTCTCCCCTGCCGGGTTTCACATCTACAAGCTGGAAGTAATCAATCATCACGATATCAATATCCGCCTTTTTCTTGAGGAAATAAAGAGCCGCAAGGAGACTGCGATGATTGTGTTTCCGGAAATCTATGTATACAGGAGTTTCATCCTTGGCGTATGCTACAAGCTTCTCAAGAAAAGAATCATACTCTTCATCCGTAAAGTACCCGGACAAAAGCTTCTCAAAAGAAATCCCTGTTACCATAGAAGCGATCTTCAAACCCAAAGCTATAGGAGGCATCTCCAAAGAGAAAAACGCCACCTTCTTTCCCTGTAACCTGAAATTTTCAAGAAGAGTCACAAGGAATGTGGTTTTCCCAACCCCTGGTCTTGCTCCCACGACAATCATCTCCCCTCCCCTAAAACCGTTCGTCGCTTCATCTATCACATCAAAACCAGAAGGGATTCCCGTGTAAAAGGAAGTTCTGTTCCTTGCCTCCTCAACGTACTCAGATACAAGCCTCACTATCTTAGCCTTATCATATATTGATTCAAGGTCTCCTGCAACCTTCAGAAAGCTGTCAAGTACACTTCTGATAATTTCCGCAGACGGCACTCCCTTCTTTAGGCTGGCAACTGACTTGAGAATAATGTCTCCAAGCTTCCTCTTATCAGAATGCTCCTTCACAACATTACACGCTGTTTCTAAAGTTTTCAAAGGGGCTGCCTCTTCAAATACACCTATTATCCAATCAAAAGGAAGCCTTTCCTCTAAACCTTCCTTCTTTAAGCGATCGCGCAGGACTATTTCATCCCAATTGGTACCGTGCTCCTGCCAGAGCTTAAGTATTATGCTGAAAAGAAGCCTGTGTTCCTCTAAGTAAAAGTCTTCTTCAGAAAGGTATTCAACAACGGTGGGTATACTCTCAGGATCTGCAAGCATCGTTCCGAGAACAGCTCTCTCAGCTGACTCATCATAAGAAGGCTTCAGCTCTATCATCTCCAGCACACCTCACAATCTGCAAAAAGGTGCTGTTGTTCAACCTGTACTCCATCCTCTATCTGGATCTCAAGACTCATCCAATTAAAAGCCGTAAGAGCAGCGAACATATACTTGTTCTTCCTTTTCAGTTTGAGTATTTTCCGTTGCCCTCCTACATCTATAAAACGAAACATTCCAGCCGCATAGGTCCCTGTTGCACTGTCAACAGAATTAACTCCAAATCTCCCGAGCTCCAGAACCCACACGGGGTTAGCTATACCATAGCAGTGGACATGATACTCATCAGGAATGCTTGCCCTCACAAATTCAACTATCCTGTAAAGCTCAGGAGGCTTTCTCATACAAACGCTACCAATCGCAAACCAGTACTTTGCAGGATCCAGATCAAAAAAGCCGAAATTCCGATACTGCTCTAAGCAACGCCCGTAATCTTCCTTCGTATATCCCTGAACTCCAATAACAACTATTCGGTTCTTTAATCTTTCGTCTCCAGACTCTTTCTTCTCAACTATCCAGAGAGCATTGTAGACAGTCTGGGAGATAGCAGTCGGTCTATTCGTTCCGAGTCTACGGAGTATTTCTATCTCGCAGGGTATATCAACGTGAGCTATCACATCAGGATCTATCTGCAGCTGGATTTCAAGGACCTTTTCAGGATTTAGAGCATACTCCCACGCCCTGCTACCATACATCTCGTTTCGCTCTCAAGCATGGACGCTGCTACTAAAAGGTTCAGAGCTTTGTCATCAAAAAACCGGAAGGCTCTATGCTCAGCACCACCCATACACACATGGAAAAGCGTTACCTTCCCAGCATTCCTGTCTCTCATATCAGTTCCCTTGACTTGCTTTTCTACTTTTTTCTCCCTCGCTTTTTTCTAACATTCTTATGTAATTCTCATATCTTCTTCGCCAAATCCGTTGCTGTGCAGTAAAGTCCCAGTTTTTTGGTAACGCTTCCCAGATCCTCTTAAGCGTTTTGATCAATTTCTTGAATTCAAGTTTCCCCATCTTTCTTTACCTCCTTAAAAATCCTTTGAACATACTCAGGTCTGTAAAACACTTCAAGAAATCGCTCAACACTGCCAGCCTTGTCCAAAGCTTGCACTAAAGGAGAGGGCTTCCACGCAGACAGCAAAAGACCATCCCCGTTCTTTGAGTAGCTGGCCACGCTGGCAAACATGTCCTTTTTCAATACTTCAAGAACCTGCTCCTCAAGACGTTCTTTAAGGTCGTTGATGAACTTCTCACCCAGCTTAATAGTCACAATCGCAAATTCCTTTCTCGTATCAGCTTCTATCCACTCAAAAACCTTGTCGTTCAGTATCCAGAAGAGATCCCTCGTTTGCTCCCCTTTCTTCCGCTCACTCAAATAAGCTACATAATCGCGGGCTTTTCTGAAAAGCTTTTCCCAAAAACCAATATCCCTGAACCTCGCTGACCTCTTCATTATCTCCAGGATCCGCCTCCTGAGGGTCTCTGACCACGGGATAGGGCGGAATTCCGGAAACCTCTCCACAGCTGCAACATACACGTCGTACACCACCTTAGGGTCAAGCTCAAGCTTCCTGTGGTTCTTGAGAGTTAACTCTCCTATAAGGGTTTTCGTTTTCCTGTCCCCGGACTCAACAGCTGTATTAACCCTGTCAAGAATAAGCTTCAGACAGTGATGCGTTCCATACTTCTTCGCTATCTCCCCGGACCTGCCGTTCAGAACAGAAAGCAGACGCTTAGGGGTAATAAAGGTTTTCTCTATAAGCTCTCCGAGATACCGGTTAGCTCTCTCATCCCATCCCACCTTACTGTGAATCTCTTCAACAGCTTCAACCCACTCAGTAAGCCTTGAGGTTTTTCCCTGGAGCACTTCAATGAGTCCGTCGAAAACCGGGTCCCGCACCCCGCCCCCTTCTTTACTGGTTGTCTCCTCTACATAGGAGGAACTACTTTGTGAGTCTGTATGGTTGCCGGGGGTGGGAGGGTGGGTATTATTGGATGATACCCTTTCAAGGGTATCGGAAGATACGTAAGTATCTTCCCTTTCTATATTCTCTTTCTCTGTATGTAATCTCTGTATAGTAATCTCTGGTATTGCTGGGTCGGTTTTGACCTTTCCATAGGACGAATTCAACCCTTCCATAGGACGATTTCTGCTTTCCGATAGGACGAATTCGTTCTTACGATAGGTCGCTGACGACCTATCATGTGTTTCAAGGGTTTGAACCACCTCTTCAAGTTTCCTATTCAGAGCATCAACGTTCAGACGGTACTGGTGCGTCTTATCCCACCGATACTTCGGATTTCTGCGTATAGATACAAACCCGAGTTCCTGGGCGTGTCTGATAGCTTTTTTCAAAGAGTGCCGTGTCAGAAGTCCGAGGCTCTCCTCAATCCATTCTTCGTATGTTTTATACACCCACTCAAAGTCTTCTTCATCAAGAGGAAGGGGGGGAAGACCTTCCTGCTCCCGGGCTTTGTTTTCATGCTCTATCTGATTTTTCATCCTTCGCTTGACGGTGGTCCAGTACTCAAGAAGGGATATAAAAACGGCTGTTTCCAAAGCCCCATCGCAAGCACTAATAAGATCCTCCCTAAGAACCACAACCCGACTGTTAGGCACACGAATTACAGGACTGTTTCTCATACTCTGACCCTCCTGAAAACAGCCTTAAGGATCTCTTGCTGAAGATCCCTGTCCAGAATTTCCCCGTCAACTACCTTCCTGAAAAGATCTTCCTTAGAAGAGAGGACTTCCCAGACTTTCTTTTCTATCCCTTCGCTGACGAGGAAATAGACGTATTTAGTTTTTGTGGACGAAACCCTATAGATCCTGTCTGTTCTCTGGATAACCTTTCCCAGACTCCATGGAACATCAAAGTGAACCACCACATTAACCTCATCAAGAGATACCCCGTAGCTCATGGTATCCGTAGCAACGAGAAGATTGGTCTCGGGATCCGTTTTGAACCTTCCTATCCTTGAAGCTTTTACATTTGCGGGCAGATCTCCGGTTACAGAGACAGCACCGAATTTCCTGGCTATCCTCTTAGCCATCTTTGCGAAATCTGTAAATACAAGAACTTTCTGTCCTTTGTGAGTTTCAAGTATGTCCTCAAGCTCACCGAACTTGGGAGGATCGGACTTTATAGCCCGGATCTTTTCCCCGAACTTCCCTACCACCTCAAGAGCTGAAGGAGAATCGGATTCTAAAAGGAGCCTCGGATCATCGCACACTTCTCTCAAGAGGGTCAGGGCGGACAAAGCCTGTACTCCCGACTTGTCTTCAGCCAGGGAAACTATGAATCGCTCCAACTCAGCCTGAAGATTACTCTGGGGAATCTCCCTTACATACCTTATAAGCTCGGGCATGTCCTTGACGTCGCTTTTCTTTCTCCTGATGTAAAAAGGGCTGATACGAAGGACGAACTCTCTCAAATTTTTGAACCGCTTGACTTTTTTGATAGGAAAGGGGACATTAGACAGGTTGAGCATGAAGTATTCAAGGTGCCTTTCCTCAAACTCCTCAACGGTCATAAAATCTTCTCTCAGAAGTTTAGCTATGTTAAAGAACTCAACAAGAGAGTTCTCTATGGGTGTCCCCGTTAGTGCAAGCTTCCACTGGGTTCTTTTAGTTAACTTCTTGATAGCTTGATACGTTTTGGAACCTCTGTTCTTAAGCCTTGAAGCCTCATCTATCACGATGGCAAACCTGTTGGGAGGAAGCTCCTTAAAAGTGGAGATAACATCCTTGGAAAGCAAAAGTTCAAAGTTGACGACAAAAACAGGTATGAAACTCGGATGCTTTACAAGGGTGAACTGCTTCCTCCTCTGGTGCCTGTCTCCTTCCAGAACTATTACGGAACTGTTAACCCACTTGGAGAACTCCGACCTCCACTGGTGCTTTATAGAAGCGGGGCATATAACGAGACCGTAGTCTATCTTTCCTGTGTAGAGCAGATAGTCAAGGTAGATAATAGCGGTGTAGGTCTTCCCCACTCCGGGTTCATCCCCTATAAGAAAGCTTTTCTCCTGAATAGCGAGTCCGGCAGCAAGGATCTGATGATCAAGAGCTGTCGGATACATCTCTTTCAAAGCTTGTTCAAGAGCTGGCTTGAGCTTCTTGTTTCCGTTGGAATAAATCCTGAACCCGAGACTTTCCACTATGCTCCTGTGCTCCTCCGTATAGGGAGCGTACCAGGACTTGGTCTCGGGGTTGAACCTGAAACCGTACGATTTAAGCACGTCCTTAACATCGTAAGCGTTGTAGCAGTGTATTTCTTCCCCTCTTACCTCCGCAAACATTTACGCACTCCTCACTGACCTGCTTCGCAATTCTCAAACTGTTCAAACTCTTCGGGGGGTTCTGCTTCGGAAGCCTTTTTAAGTGTCTGAAGGTTTGTAAGTCTTTCTATACAGTCAGAAGCTTCCTCCTTAGAGAGGATTAAGGACGAACTGACTCCATATGTATTCTTTAGAAAGGTCCTGTATGTTTCTTTTTCCCAGCCGAGCTTGTTTACTTCAACTTTGATTTTTTTCCTCTGTTTGCCAGTGGCAAAGTCAGGAAGAAGATCGTTGGCTATACCTTTGCTTTCTTCCCATATACTATAAGCATCTTCAACACTTTCTACAACAACGTCTTCTCCAGCCACATATTTCTGGATAACTTCCTTGGCGAGCTCCGGATATTTATTGAAAAGACTTTCCACAAACCTAACCTTGCTGGTATCTTCGCTTTCTGTGTTGATATCTTCGCTTTCTGTAATCACGTTCAAAACGTTATTATCTGAAGTATTACCGCTGCTGTCATTGTCAATACCAAGAAGCTCTTCCCTTGTATAGGGAAGCCCGGCTATCACTTCGGGGAATGCTAACCTGAACGCCTGCGAGATAGCAACCTTTCTCAGCATAAACTTGGGCATCTGCTCCCACGTTTTAGTGTCTCTTTTGACCTCATCAGCAAAGACAATCCACTCAAAGGGGTGGTCCCAGTTCTTCCTGTATATAGTTACTTTTGCCCACTGTCCTTTGGAGTCTACATCTACCTTAAATCCGTTCAGCAACCCAGACGCAGAAGCTCTTGATATATAAACCGTGTAAGAAGTTACGATCTCTATCTTCCTGTCTATTATCTCCCCCTTCTTGTTCCGTAATGTGTAGGGAATAAAATACACCTCTCGCTTCCATGGATTGAGATTATTCACCTTAGCTACCTGTAAAGCGGCTAAAATCTGCTCTTTTGGGAAGCCTTTGAGTTGCGGTCCAAGAGTGAGCTCAATAAACCTCTGAAGCTCCTCCTCCCTTATGCTTCCGTTCGTTTCCAGCCTTTCAATAGCCTTCATAACTTCCACCTCCTTTAGTTTGTTAGATAATATAATAACGATTTATCCGTTATCTGTCAATAGGAAAAGTAAGGGAGGATCAGGAAAGCAAGTCTATCACCTCATCTACAGTCCGGACTATCTTAGAGAGGGGCCTGTTATCAGCATCTATCATAGAGTCGGAGGTTATTTTATACCCGCCACTTTCAAGCACCTCTATTACGGTCCACCTTGCTGAATGTGTCCTTTGGAAATCATGATCTTCCGTTATTTCTATGGTTTTGATCCCATCAACATGTATGTAAGTAGCCCAAGGAGTATAGCCGAATATAAAGACAAGCTGAGCGTCGGAAAGACATTCTGCGATCAGCTTACGGGTAGAGTTAAGCATGGTCTATCTCCTCCAACTAAATTTGGTTTATAACAAGCCTGACCCTGCCTACTACCCAGACCTCGTCGCCCCTCTTTATAACAGGAGGAAAAGAGGAGTTCATACTTTCGAGAATGAGATGTTTACCATTCCTGTAAACTTTCTTAACTACATTCCCCTCATCCTTAAGAGAAAGGACATAGATTTTTCCGTTTTCTACGACCTTATCCTCGGTGTCTATTCCTACTACAGCACCGTCCATTATTGCGGGCGACATGGAATTTCCTCTAACTTTGAAATAGAGATATTTCGGTCTACCGAAATCAACAGGAACAGGGACCTGCCCGACGATATCTTCAACATTCACCCCATCCCCGGCTCCTATCCTGCCGTAAACCGGCTTTACCACAACATCCACACGTTCGCCAAGAATGACGGGTTCATACTCTATAACTTCTTTTCTGAAGGAGTAACCGAGCTTTTCAAGAGCCTCGTATATAAGAAGAAATTTCTCCACAGTTATGTTATTTCCCGCTATAAATCTCTGAATGGTATATCTTTGAACACCGCTTATCTTAGCGAGCTTCGTAGAGCCTACCTCCCTTGCAATAAGCCTTACTCTTTCAACTATCTCCCTCACCAGAATTAGAATATTACCCCTTGAAAATAAATTGTCAATACGCCAAAATATTGGCACACTCTCTCAAAGAGAGAACTTTAGAAACGAGCTCTAAGCACTTACCTTCAATTTCCGAGAACTCTTTATCGGTAATGGAGCCATCTTCAATAGCTTTCAGGTAAGTATCTATAAGGTCGCTTACTTGATAGAGAAGATTTTTGACTTCTACAAGGGAGTCTTTCAAGGGTTCTCCGTTTATATCAGAAACCTTTACAAAGACTCCGCCACAAAGCATACATAAAACCTCAACCACATCAGTCCTGCCCGTTAACTCTGTCAGGTTCGGGACATACAGAAGAGGAAACTTGGGCTTACCCTTTTCAAGGCTTCTGGGTGAACACATGGTAGACAAGTTACCAAGGTCAACCCCAAGCTCATGAGCCACCTTCTTAGCGGGAACTTCACCTTTGAAAACGGTATCGTGGAGAGCTTTAAGGATTACAAAACTTTCTTCTGGATTTTGTAGCACGTGTTCAATATACTTCATAGTGGCACCTCCTAATAACGGATATTCTGTTAATATTTAAGGAGGAGAGCGGTATGAGCAGAAGGAGAGTGGAAAAGAGATGTGAGTTTGGAGAGGTTCTCACAACGCTTTTGGAAAAGCATAATGAAACCACGTATTCTCTTGCTGAAAAACTCGGCATACAGCAGGCAGCGGTTGCCCAGTACACTACATGCAAAAGATTTCCTAACGTCCAAATCCTTGAAAAGATAGCAAGAGGTCTGAACCTTTCCACAGAAGAAAAAAGAAAACTGTACACAGCATACCTGAAAATTGCCTTCTCAGGCGAAGCGGTGCGAATGCTGAAGAAAGTTGATAAGAACATAACAGCAGAGAATGTGTCGGAAAAACTAAAGAGCATTGTGGATAAACTCGGCAAGGCATACCAGATATCCCAGAGGGCAAAAGTAAACGCTGAGTTTGTAAGAAAAGTTATGAATCTGAAATTTGAGAATATGAGGGTTATAGAACATAAGGGGAGCTTCGCAAGTGTTATAAGGACTTTAAATCTGTCTCCGTCCTTAGAAGCCCAGGTGCTGTATTTGTTCCTCAAAAGCAGAAAGGCGGAAGACATCATATCCACCCTCACAAAGGGAAATCTATAGAAGGCTTCCTGCCCCTGCCTTTTCTTCGCTTCCCTGCTAAAAACAATTCTGCTTCCGACAACGGTATCCTGATAACCTTTCTGTTCAATCTGTAAGCTTTTATCTTGCCTTCTTTGATGTAGCGAAGAACGGTATTTTTATGCAAACCCACCACCTCCGCAAACGCTTTCGGAGATAAGTACTTAGTTTCCATAGTCTTTATAATAACGATTTATCCGTTATCTTGTCAAGTGGGTATAATAAATACCATGGCTACCATATACAGGGACACGAAGTCCGGCTACTGGTATATCAACTATATAACTGTTGACGGGAAGAGGGTAAGGCGCTCCCTCGGCACAAGAGATAGGAAGCTTGCGGAGCTGAAGCTCAAGGAGATAGAGCTTGAACTCGCCAAGGGGAGACTCGGGTTCACATCCGATATAGAGCTGGGGGCTTTTTTGGAGAAGTTTCTGGAATGGTCTAAGGCAGTAAAAGCTCGGGAGACCTACAGAACTGATCTGAAGACAGCCGAAAATCTAACCGCATACTTTGGATCCCGAACGAGACTCTCAAGGATCAACACAGCCAAGGCGGAGGGGTTTAAGCTTTTTCTTGTGGAGCATAAAGGTTACTCCAAAACAACCGCAAACATCAGATTAAGACACGCCAAGGCTATGTTTTCAAAAGCTGTGGAATGGGGACACCTGCAAACAAACCCATTTTCTAGGGTCAAGCCTTTCAAAGAAAGCGAGAAGCTCAAATACCTAACACCGCAAGAGCTAAAAGCGCTTTTCTCCGTTATAGAGGATGAACTGCACAAGGCTTATTTTGTATTAATCTTCTACACGGGCATGAGAGCATCAGAGGCTGTAAACCTTGGGTGGGAAGATGTTGATTTGGATAAAAACATAATCATCGTCAGAAACAAGGCCAACTTTCACACAAAAACTTATAGAGAACGAGTTATACCAATACATCCGGATTTAAAACCATGGCTGGAGAAGCTAAAAAGGATTAATAGGAACAAAGTCATTCATTACGCTCATCCGTCAAACGTAAATAAGCTCTTTAGAATGTATTCAAAGAAGGCGGGCGTCTACTGCACCCCCCATAAGCTAAGACACACATTCGCAACCTTACTTGCTTCTAAAGGCGTGAGCATACGAGCCATACAGGAGCTGCTGGGGCACACTCGCATATCAACAACCGAGATATATGCCAAAATGGCAAGCGACTACCTGAGCGAAAGTGTTAAACAGCTTAACCTGGATGTGTAAATATGCAATACTGCTGGTCTGACATTTTTCTGACATCTTATGTTTAATAATTGCTTACAATCCGTTATTATCATTGGTTAGGTTTTACACCGGACACAGCATACCAGCTTTGGTAATCAAAGAATTTATTGTTTTTCAATGGCGGGCCCGGGAGGACTCGAACCTCCGACCTGGGGATTAGAAATCCCCTGCTCTGTCCAGCTGAGCTACGGGCCCTTCCGCTAACATTTCTCGGGGTGGCAGGACTTGAACCTGCGACCTTCGGCTCCCAAAGCCGACGCTCTACCACCTGAGCTACACCCCGACGGAGTAAGTAGTATATATTTTATTAAAATACGATTTTCAAGGGATTTTTAAAGTTAAGGAGGTTTTTAATGCTTCCCAGAGAACTTGTAGATCTTATGAGAGAACTGGCAGTCTTTCCCGTAGTAGTGGGAACTTCTGACAAAGAAGGAAATCTTCATATGACTTTTTTAACATGGATCTATCCCTTAGATGAAAGAACCCTAAGGGTGGCGCTCTCTTCCTCTTCAAGAACAGCGGAAAACATAAGAAATGCGAAAAGAGTAGTTGTTCAAATTTTTGCTCCTTACAGATCCCTTACGTGTTATGGAGTAGGGAAGGAGATAATAGATCGTATAGAGGGTATTCCTTTTGAAGTTTCCGTTTTTGAAATTGAAGTAGAAAGGGTAGAAAATACCCTATTTCCAGGATCAACTATAACGGGAATAATTCCCTTTGCTCATAGCGGTGCTGTTAAGGAAATGGTTGAGTTGGACTCAGCAGTTATGACAGTTCTGAGAAATTGGGAATGAATGCTTTTGAAAATTCTACTACCAAACAGCAGGCTTGAGTTGTTTAAAGGTAACTGGGAAAGGGAGGAATCCCCCTTAGGATGGAGAGTTTTAGTCCGACAAAAGGGACAGGGAATTACCGGTATTGTGGTGGGTTTTTCAAAAGGAGAAAGTGAAAAAGAAGTAATCAGCTTTCCTGATAAAGCTCCTCTTGTAAAAGAACCTCAACTGCGCACCGTAGAAGAAATTTCCCGTTACTACGAAATTCCTCAGGGAAAACTTATTTTCAGCTTGATTCCTGCCGTTTTTCTATGGAAAGAGGAAAAATGGATAAAACCTGCTTTTAGGAAGTTAGAAGCTTTGGAACCCAAAAGCCGTGAACTCTTAGAGTATGTGCTAAGAAGAAAAAGAGTTAAACCCGAAAGTCTTATGAAAAGATTTAAGCCGGATCTTGTAAAACTTATGATAAGAAAAGGTTTCCTCAGAGAAGAACAACTATGGAAAGTTCCAGAAGTTAAAGTTATCTACTACAAACTGAACATTCCCTTAAAGGAAGCATTAAAAAGGGTTAAAAGTCAAACAAAAAAAAAGCTCATTCTCCTGCTAAGCGCTGATAGATGGGTAAGTGAAGAGGAAATTCTCCTTTGGGGAATAAAGAAGAGTGTGATAAGAGATATGTTGAAAAAGGGGATACTTAAAGCTAGCGAAGAAATACCACAAGCGGAGCAGAAACTTAACTCTGAACCCTTTTTAAAAAGGATACCAATGAATAGAACACTCCTATGGGGAGATTTTGAAAGAACTGCAAAGGAAATACAGAATCTGTGTTTGAAAAATCTTGAAAAGGAAGGATCTACTCTCATAGTTGCCTCCGAGTTGGAAGACCTTAAGAAACTAAAGGAACTTTTAAAACCTTCTCTTGGTGGTGTTCTTTATGAAATTCACTCCCGTATTTCACCACGCACTGTTTTTGAAAACTGGTTTTCCCTTCAAGAAAAAGCAGGTGTTCTCTTAGGCACTTTTACATCTATTCTGTGTCCTGTAAAAAATTTAAAATCTTTAATTCTCCTCAATGAAAGCTCACCTGCTGTAAAGTTGAAAAGTGCAGGGGAAATTGATCTCAGACGTTTGTGTTTTGTTTTGAGCGAAAAAACCGGAGCTTCCGTTGTTTTTGCAACACCTGCTCCTTCGGTAGCTTCCTACTATTTGATAAACAAAGGAAAGATGAAAATGCTGAAGTTAAAAACTCCTTTACCGAATGTTAAGGTTTTTGAAAAAAAAACTTACAGAATACTAACCGATGAACTAATAAGAGAAATAAAAAGAAATATTTTTAAAAAAATTCTTTTCCTTATTCCTAAGGAAGGGTATAGCCACGCAATATGCCCGCGATGTGAAGATTTAGTTCAGTGTAGCTTATGCGGTGCTTTTATGGGGTATTCTCATAAAATCGGTGTTTTGTTTTGCCCTTTATGTTCTCATAAGAGGGAAGATCTAAGCTGTCCCATTTGCGGAGGGGAACTTGAGGAAATCGGTATGGGAATAGAGAAGATTGTATCAGAAGTTGAAGAGTATATAGGATTAAGAAAGAACTTTTACTTTTCAACTTACGTAAGATGGAGTGAGTCTTACGATATTACTGTTGTTGTAACAGCGGATAATCTTCTGTCTTTTCCCACTTACAGAGCAAAAGAAGATACATTCCTTTATCTGCTGAAAGCTCTAATTTCAGCTAAGGAAAAGCTCTTCATACAAACTCTATATCCACAGGAACTTATGTTTAAGTGTTTGGCTTCTCAGAAGATAGAAGATTTCTACACTGTGGAGCTTGAAGAAAGGAGAAAAAGAAAATTACCTCCCTTCTTTAGACTTGTCCTTGTAAAAAGTTCAAGGGAAGATCTTGTAGCTTATATAAGGAAAACCGTTTCACCCTATGTAAGGGTAAATTACAGTTTACAGGAGTATTGCTACCGCTTCTTAATAAGTTTCAAGGATACTTTCACTTTAAAAAAACTAAAAAATCTCAGCAAGAAGTTCCCAAGGGATATAATTGAGATCAAAGTGGATCCTTTTTGATGAAACTTATTCGCTTTGCTTTCAGTTTTGCCGTTGGAACTTTTCTAAGTAGGATTTTAGGCTTTTTAAGAGATGCAGCTATAGCTTATTACTTCGGAGCTTCTCACATATCCGATGCTTTCTTCGTAGCTTTCAGAGTTCCCAACAGTTTCAGAAGACTACTCGGAGAAGGAGGGTTTAACGCTGCTTTTGTCCCTTTATACTCTCAAGCTGTTGAAGAGGGTAGAGAAAGAGAATTTCTCGGGAAAATTTTTACCCTCTACCTTGTAGTAACCTCGCTTATAACTTTCTCAGGGGTTTTGCTTTCTGAATATATAGTGAGCCTAATAGCTCCAGGACTTAGGAAAACGGAAACTTTTTCCTTGGCAGTGTTTATGGCAAGGTTTCTCTTCCTTTATCTACTTCTAGTAGGAATAAATGCCTTCTTTATGGGTGTTCTAAACGTAAAGGGAAGATTTTTTATACCCGCTATTACACAGGGTGTTTTTAACGCTGTTTTTTTAACTGTTTTAATAATTTTGGCGGACAACGCGGGATATAAAGCTTTAATAGTAGGAGTTCTTGTTGGAGGAATAGCTCAGGTTCTTATAAATTTTCCTTCTATAATAAGGGCAGATGTTAAATTTTCCTTTGTTTTTAAAATTGACAAAGATGTAAGGCTTTTACTAAGCCGCATTATTCCAGCACTGGGAGGATTCGGAGTCAATCAACTTTCACTCCTAATAGATACCTTCTTAGCTTCCTTCCTGAAAACAGGAGCAATTTCCTATTTGTATTACGCTAACAGGCTGTATCAGCTTCCTTTCGGAATAATCGCAGTTGGGGTAGCTAACTCCTTACTTTCTCTTTTATCAAAAAGCGAATCTCATAAGGAAAGGGAAATTACAACAGCTCTTAAGATTACTGTATTGCTTATAGTTCCAGCATCAACAGGTTTAATTGTTCTTTCGGAGGAAATAGTTAGAACCATTTACGGAAGAGGCTTCTTTTCGGAAAGAGATACTCTCATAACCGCTGGAGTTCTCAGCCTTTACTCCCTGGGACTTTTACCTTATTCTCTCCAAAAAGTTATATCCGCAGAGTTTTTTTCAAGAGGAGATACAGCAACTCCTGTAAAGGTGTTCTTAATAACAGTTCTATTTGAAGGACTCTTAGGAGGAATATTAGCTTTCGGTATGAAAATGGGTATATACGGTTTGCCAGCGGGAACTGCTCTTTCTTCTTTAATAGGTTTATACTTTCTGATGCGAAAAATTTCCATTTCTTTTAACAGAAAAGAAGTAGGGTTAGTCTTTCTCAGAAGTTTTGGTGCTGCTTTTGTTATGGGAGTGGTTTTGCTTTACTTAAAGAGAGAAATTAATAATACACTAACTATCCTTTTTCTTGGAATAGGAGTCGGTTCTACTCTTTACTTTTCAATTCTTTTTCTAAGCGGAGAGATTCTGCTTCTCCACTTTTTTAAGAGCCTTGTTCAGAAGAAGCGTAACTCTGGAGGCTCTACGTGAAGCTTCTCTTTTGTGAATAACTCCCTTGCTTGCGGTATGGTATATCACGCTTATAACTTCGGGTAAGAGATTCTTGGCTTCTTCCAGTTTACCTTCTTCTACCATTTTTCTAAATTTCTTTATATAGGTTCTCATACGCGACAGATGGTATCTGTTTCTTTCCCTTCTACGAGCATCTCTGCGAACTCTTTTCTTTGCCTGTCTTGTATTCGCCACCTCTACTGTTCCTCAAACCCGAACCTTCTGTTCGGGGCGGGGGTATTTGTATCCCGCCTCTCTAAGGGTGTCCTACCCCCGCAGGCGGTATTTGGACACCAAACAATTATTATAACAATACTTGAATAAGGAGAGGAGTCGGAGATATATTCTGTATCTGTGGAAAAGTTTAAAGGATTAAAGGATCTTTTGAAAACCCTTATTTCCATAAAAAGCGTCTCTGGGTTTGAGCAAAGTATTCAGGATTTCATAGAAAAGTGGTTGCGTAAACAGTGCCTTTATCCTATAAAACAGTATGTAGAGGGAAAAAGATATAATCTCTTCCTAAGAGGGGAAAGTCCCTACCTTATTTCCTGCCATGTTGATACTGTGCCTCCCTTAGGAATGAAAGATCCCTATTTACCTAAGGAAGTGGGAAATCGTATATACGGCAGAGGATCTGCCGATGTTAAAGGAAGTATTGCCGCTCTTTTGAAGGCAATTGAAATTTTTAAAAATAAATACCCCCATAAAAATCTGCCTTTTTCCTTAGCTTTTGTTGTGGACGAAGAAAACAATTCCGCCTTAGGTTCTGAGAAGATTATTGAACTACTCAAAAAAGAAAAATTCTGTCTTGTTCTTGAACCTACCTATGGAATGCTGTGCACTTCTCAGATGGGAAGTTTAGAGTTTAGCTTAACAGTTGAAGGACCAAGTGCTCACGCTTCGGAATTTGAGAAGGTAAAAAATCCTATTAAAGTTTTAATTGGCTTAGTAAACAAACTGGAAAAACTCTTCAACCGGCAGGTTAATTTCATAATGATAAAAGGCGGATCTCTTCATTACATTGTTCCGAAGAAGTGTTTCGCTTTGTTGGAGATTAAAATAAAAAAAGGAGAAAGCTGGAAGGAAATGGAAACACTTATTAGGGAAATAGTGAAAGATTTTGACAAGGAGTGCAAAATAACATTCAGAGCGGAAGATGGTGAAGACTTTATAAGCTTCTCAGATGAGGATTTTATAAGCTTTCTTGAAGAAACACATTTTGAAGCTCTGGGAAGAAAACCTGTCCGTGGAACTATGCCTTCGTGGACAGACGCTGCTAACTACCACAAAGCAGGTCTTTCCTGTGCGATCTTCGGATACGGCAGTCTTAAGGACAGTCATACGGAAAGGGAGAATATATCTCTTGAAGATTTGGAATGTATGACTTCTTTCCTTCTGGCTCTTTTTGAAAAACTCAGATGAGAATAGTGTTCAAGATAGGTTCAAATCTTTTGCAAACATCTAAGGGAGACATAGATCTTAACTTTATAGCTAAGTTAGCTCAAGCAATTAAGGATCTTGTGGAGATGGGGGATTGCATAGCGGTAGTTTCATCGGGAGCTGTTCTGTGTGGTGCGAAAAAAATGGGACTTAAAGAAAAACCCACCGATCTGGTTTCCAGACAGGCGTTAGCAGGAATAGGACAGGCTTATCTGATGCATCTATACGATACCATTTTCTCCAATTACGGTCTGACAGTGGCGCAAGTTTTGTTGACAGGGGATATCTTCAGAAAAGAGAATGAAAGCAGATTCAGGAATGCAAAAGATACGCTTGAGAAGATGTTTCAGCTGGGGGTTATTCCTATAATAAACGAGAACGATACTGTTGCAGTAGAAGAACTGGTGTTCGGTGATAACGATTTTCTATCTCTTTACGTAAGCTATATGATAGGTGCAGATCTACTTGTTATGCTTTCCTCAGCAGGAGGGCTTATTGATGAAAAGGGTGATGTTATCAAGGAAGTGGTAAGTGTAGAAAGTGTATTACACCTTGTAAAGGGAAGCGGGACAACTTTCGGAAGTGGTGGAATGAGAAGTAAAATTGAAGCCACGCGACTTGCTCTTTCCATAGGGATACCCGTTATAGTAACGGGAAAAGAAGATGATTTTGTAAAACTAAGAGAACTCAAGACAAAAGGAACACTTTTTAAACCCCTTCAAAGAAGAGTAAGGAGAAAACATCGGCTACTGGCTATGGTTGAAGAACCGAAGGGAATAATATCCGTAGATAGCGGAGCTGTTAAAGCTCTCAGAGAAGGAAGAAGCTTACTTCCTGCGGGAATAACAGAAGTAGAAGGAAATTTCCTGCGAGGAGATGTTGTAAGCGTAGTAGGTCCTGAGAAAATCCCCTTAGGTAGAGGTAAGGTAAACTTTTCCAGTGATGAAATAAGGCGAATTAAGGGACTTAAAGGTTATCAGGTAAGAGAGCTTTTGAATACTTCTAAGGAAGAAGTTATTCACAGGGATAATCTGGTTATATTTCAATAGAAATCCTTCCGGAAGTTTACGATCAGACGAACTATTTCTTCGGGAGAATTTTCATCAACTACAAGGTGTGCTTGTTTGTATGTTTCTTCCCTTTTCCTGAACAGGTTTTTTATTTCTTTCTCTTCTCTTTTCAAAAGAGGTCTGTTATCATCTTTTCCACATCTTTTTTTAAAACTCTCGTAAGAGATTTTTAACCAAACTGTTAAGGATTTTTTCTTTAAAAGATTCATAATTTCAGGATCAGCTCCAAGCCCTCCACCGGTGGATATGATTATTTTTTCTCTGTTAAGAAAGTCTAAAAGAACCTCCTTTTCCTTTTTTCTAAAATAAGTTTCACCTTTTAATTGGAAGATGTAAGGAATGCTCATTCCTTCTATCCGTTCCACCTCATTGTCTACGTCTATAAAATCCCAACCTAATTTTTTTGCAAGCATTTTCCCAATAGTTGTTTTACCACTGCACATGAATCCTACAAGACTTATTCTTAGTAACCTCTTATTTCGGTTATTCCCTTGTGACATATACCGCAACCTTCTTTTTTAAGAAGTCCAAAGTCTTCAGCTATTTTCTGATGCTTTGAATGTATGTTTTCATTAGGGATAAATCTTCTGAGACGTTTTATACCTAGTCCTTGATGACAGCGATAGCAGGTAATCATTGCTTTTCTCCAAAGCTTTATTGCTTTTTCTTTATCTTTTGTCCTTAGAACTTGCGGTATCTTCTTGTAAAGAATAATGTTTCTTTCCTTTACTATCTTTTTAACTTCGGGAGGGAATCTCAGCATCATCGGTGCTGCAAGAGACATGTTCTTTCCACAAGCGGAAAGTCCTGAAGGATCTTTTATAAGATTAAGTGCGGAGGAAAAGTCTTCTTTTTCTATCATAGCCCGTAACTTAACAAAGCTAAAAAATGTCTTATAAGCTCCTGCTTTGAAACCTACAATTCTATAAGCTAAAAAGCGAGCTGCGCCTTTTATTTCTGTAGGATTCCTTCCTCCTACCAGAAGAATCTTTCTACCTTGCCAGCTAATAACTTTCAAAGTAGGACCTCTGAAAGCAATGTTTAAGTTTTTTACAATTTTATTTCTTGTTCCTATTAAAATTAAGTTTTTATCGGTTTTAAGTGCTTTTGAGAGTGGAAGTATAAGGGAAGGAAGCTTTCCCTTTCTTACCATACGGGGAGTTATTCCTACGTCTTCTGTCCATTGCCCTAAGAAGTAAGCTATGTTAACGGCTTCCTCCACGAGTTCCTTTTTTTCCTTTTCACCATAGGTTATTACTACAGCTGGAACAGCTACTTCTCTTGACTGAGCGGGTGTTCCCGTCCACGCTTCTTTGTAAGTTATAAAGGGAAACCTCTTAATTTGACTGAAGGACTCCAGTATAGGTTTACTAAAGGAAAATCCTACTATTATTAGCAGTAAGAAGAACCTCATATGAACCTCCCTTTTATCTGTATTTGACTAACTTTTTCCCGAAATCGTTTCCGAAAAAGTAACGAACAATTGCTCTGTATATAGACCAAGCTACCTTTCTCTGAAATTCCGGATTCCTGAGCTTTTTAGATTCTGAAGGATTTGTAATAAATCCCGTTTCCACAAGCACAGATGGGATTCCCGGTGTTTTTAAAACTGCAAAACCCGCTCTGTTTATTCCTTTAAAGTAAACTCCTTTCCCTATAACCCTTTTCATTTCCCCCGAAAGCAACTTTGCAAAGTAAACACTTTCAGAAAGAGTAACGTCCAAGGCAAGATCTGCTAAAACTTTTTTCACAACCCCTGATTTTATATCCGCAGCTTCGCCTAACACAAGACGGGCGTATTTTCTGTTTTTTAAAATTTGACTTTTCTTTTCAACCGCTCTTCTATAAGAGAGAGCAAAAATCTGAGTTCCTCTTGCACGTGGATTTCTATGAGGAGCAGCGTCTGCATGAACACTTATAAACAAATCCGCCTTATTTCTTAAAGCTATCTCTGCTCTTTTATGAAGAGGAATAAAGTAATCACCTTTCCTTGTCAGTATTACTTTAAACCTTCCGTCCCTTTTAAGGTAATAGGCTACTTTCTTAGCAATTGCCAGATTTATGTCTTTTTCCCTTATCCCACCGTGACCTATAGCACCGGGATCCTTCCCTCCATGCCCTGGATCTATTACTACAACTCTATCCTCGTAAACCATAGGTTGTGATCTTACTTTCTTTATAAGTTGAGCAATAGGATCTTCCGAAATCCTTGGAGGAGAATCTTCCTTGTTCAGAATTTTGACTATTTCTCTGTAAAGTTCATTGTCTTCTTTGTATATATCTATAACTATTCTGAAAGGTTTTTCTAAGGAAAAGTATTTAAGGGAAAACTTTTTTTTATAGATGAGAACTATACGGATACCCCACAGATGCTTTCCTATTCTATGTTTTATATAGGAAGGGAAGCTAAGCTTAGAAACTTTTTTTTCACCGTAAATATCTATAACTATCCGCCGGGGATTTTCAAGGGTAAACACTTTAAAGTCTCTTTTAACGCTTAGATTTAAAACAATTCTTATCTTTCCTTCATAAATACCGTATTTGCTACCCTTTACTTTTGCAAAAGAGGTAATAGGTATAAAAAATATGAGTATAAAACTAAAAGTGATCAAATTCTTCGGGGACATGGATTTCCTCCTTAGCTTCTTCCTTCTTGGTAGCCCAAGGAGCAAGTGGGAAACTGATTATAACGGGATTCGGTATATCAGGTTGGTATAAAATCATACTTCCTTTTTTCAACATTATTGCCCTTTGTTTAAAGCCACCAGTAAGAAATTCGTATTCCTTGCTGAGAACTTCACTGCTGTCTAATCTTCCTGTAACTTTAATAGCCGCGTTGGCAATTATTCTCTTCTCCACTTCACTAGCAGTTTGTTGAGCGCCTATAAGTATCACTCCTAAGCTCCTTCCTCTTTCCGCTATATCAAGAAGTATGTCCTTTATAGGACTCCATCTATCCTTCGGAGCGTATTTGTTTAATTCGTCCAGAACTACGAATATTTTAGGGTAGGCTTGAGATTTTTCTTCCTTTTCTTTGAAGATTTTTCTGAGAATAGAACCTACTACAAACATCTTCGCTATTCCGTGAAGATCGGAAATATCTATAACAGTGAGTTGATTGGCTTTCCAGTCTATAGGTTTAGATTCAGAACCGTATATCAAGCTCTTACAATGAGTTGCTGCATGATGAAATCTTCTTAGGAAAGCGTAAGCTGTTGCAGTAGCTGCTGTTCCGAACCATTCCCTATATCTATCGGGATCTGTTTTGTTTTCTCTGTCTTCTATGACTTCTTGCAATAATTTCAAAAGACTATCTAAGCTTTCTATTTCCCTTCCGTTTTCATCTATCAGAACTTCAGGTGGACTATTTCTTGCTAAGTGCTGTAGCTTTTCGGTAACTCTGTCTATGACATAATGAAGGGAAGAAGTCCCTTCATCTCCTTCGGCAAACAAGAATTTTAAAAGACCTTCTTGAGCGAATTCTTTCATACTCCAACAGTAAGGTTTTATTCCTTCAAGACGATCTCCAGTTGCTGGCACTGGACTTCCTGGTTTTTCAGGAGGAGCAAAGAATCCAACATTAGTAAAGGGCTTGGGATCTAATCCCATTTTGCGAAAGTCAATTTCATGTTTTTCCGTAAACCTTTTACTTTTTTTGTCTATCCACAGTAGATCTTTACCTTTTACATTAAAGATAAGACCGTGTATTCTGTTTCTATCCTCCGCTTTTTGAAATATTGAATACAAAAGAAATAGGGCGTAGGAAGTTTTAGTAGCTATCCCTGACATTCCCGATATAGAAACATGAGCACCTTCCCTGCCGTTCAGGAAATCGTAGTTTAAGTAAATCACTTCCCCGCTTCGGGAAAGCCCAGCAGGTATTTTGCATCGCATACTGTCGTAGTAAAGTGCTTTGCTTAAATCTTCACTCTGAGCTTTGAAAACTGGATCTCCAGGTGAAGGGGGTATGAAGATCTCCGGTTCTATGCGGGTTACCATTATCCTTGCTGTGTAAGCTATATTTACAGGAACTATTCCATTTGTAGCCAAGTGAGCTTCATAAGCTAATTCTATTCCTTCTAAGTATTTTTGAACTTCATGAACCAAACCGTAAAATTTCACACCACGGGAAGTTCCGTCTATTACGGATTGAACAACAATTACATCGTCAAGTTGAAGAAAATTCCCTTTCTCTATACCTACCCAAAACTCCAGAGGGCTTGAAGGTTTTGTTCCTAACACAATACCGATAGGATCCATGGTTTACCCTCCGTAGATCTCTTTCAGAATCTCCTTTCCTCCCCTTTTAAGGAGATCTTCAGCAAGCTCTTCTCCAATTTTCTCTGCATTTTTAACGTTTCCTTCCTTCTTACCTTCAATAAATTTAATACCTTCTAAATCGGATATGAAACCTCTTATGGAAATTTTGTTTTCTTTAATCTCCGCATGCGCTCCCATAGGCACTTGACAACCACCTTCTAACTTTTTCAAAAAAGCTCTTTCACAAATAGCCCTGAGAAAGCTTTCTCTGTGATTTAAAGGTTCTAAAAGCTTCCTTGTTCTTTCATCTTCTTCTCTTGTTTCTAAAGCGAGACTTCCCTGTCCTACCGCGGGTATGAATTGAGAAAGCACCTGTGTAACTTCACCTTCATATCCCATTCTCTTAACACCTGCCATTGCTAACACTATAGCGTCATAATATCCCTCTTTGAGTTTTCTCATTCTGGTATCTACATTCCCTCTTAGGATTTCCACTTTCAGATCCCTTCGCACCCTTTTGATTTGAACTTGTCTTCTTAAAGAGGAAGTTCCCACTACCGCACCGGCAGGTAGCTCTTCCAGCCCTTTTCCAGTTCGGGAGATCAATACGTCATAGGGTTCTTCCCTTTTTGTAATAGCCGTGATAGTAAGCCCCTTAGGTATAATCATAGGAACATCTTTTAAAGAGTGAACAGCTAAGTCTATCTTTCCTTCAAGAAGAGCCTGTTCTATTTCTTTAACGAATAGTCCTTTACCGCCTATTTTAGCAAGAGGAGCGTCCAGTATTTTGTCACCAGTTGTGGTAATTTTCACAAGTTCAACTTCAATTCCCCAGTGTTTTTGCAAAAAATTCTTAACAAAATTAGCTTGCCACAGAGCAAGTTTACTTTTACGGGTTCCGATTTTAATACGCATAAGTTCAATTATATGATCCTCAACGTATTGTCTTTGTCCGAAAAAGCTGTATCATAATAATTGATGTTTCAGTTTACAGAAGAACAAATAAAGAGATACGCGCGTCACATTATCCTTCCCGAAGTGGGAGGAAAGGGTCAGGAAAAACTACTAAAATCACGTGTTCTCGTAATAGGTGCTGGTGGTCTTGGCTCTCCTGCTCTTTTCTACTTAGCGGCTGCCGGTGTAGGAACACTGGGTATAGTGGACTACGATGTAGTGGATTTTTCAAACCTTCAAAGACAGATACTCCATACTACACAACGTGTAGGTATTTCTAAAGTTGAATCTGCCAGTGAAACCCTTAAAGCTTTAAATCCGGACGTAAAAGTAATTACATACAATACTATGATTAATAAGGATAACATTGTAGATATCATTAAAGACTACGATCTTGTCCTTGATGGAACAGATAACTTCCCTACCCGCTTTTTAATTAACGATGCTTGCTATTTTGAAAGGATACCTCTTGTTTCCGCTGCGATGTTGAGATTTGAAGGACAGTGCACTGTTTTTGATTTTCGCCACAGGGATTTATCCCCTTGCTACAGGTGTTTATTCCCAGAACCTCCCCCACCCGGACTTATTCCTTCCTGCCAAGAAGCTGGGATACTGGGATCCATAGGTGGTATCATGGGTTGTATTCAAGCTACGGAAGCTATAAAGATGATTCTCGGTATAGGGGAGCCTCTTGTAGGAAAGCTTTTGATAATGGACGCTCTTTCTATGGAGTTTAAAAAGGTAAAACTCAGAAAAGATCCTTCCTGTCCGCTATGCGGAGATGAGCCTAAGATTACAGGATTAATAGAATACGATCAAAGTTGTGAAGCGAGGTTCTGAGAAGAAAGGTGGTTGAGATAAAAGGTATAACCCTTCCGGTAATAGCTATAAGAGTGCAAAAAACCAAAGATATTTCCAAGATAAAAGAGGAAATTAAGAAAAAAGTAAAAGGAAAATTGTTTCAAGGAGGACACTTTATACTGGAAAATCCGGAAGATCTTCCTCCTTCTTGGCTTAGTGAACTTGAGGAATTTCTAAAAAGTCTTCATCTTGAGAGTATAAAAAAAATAGCTTTGGGAACACGGCGCCGAGAAGGGGAAAAGCGTCTTATGGTAGTGGATCGCTCCCTCAGATCTGGGCAGAAGGTAGAACACAGTGGAGACGTTCTTGTTCTTGGAGATGTGAATAAAGATGCTGAAATAATAGCGGTAGGGAATATAATAGTTATGGGAACTTTAAGGGGAATAGCTATAGCGGGAGCTTTGGGAGATGAGTCTGCGGTTGTAGTAGCTTTGAGAATGGAGCCTCAGCAGATAAGGATAGGGAAAAAAATAGCAATTTCAGACGAATCGGAAAGGGTGTCTCCGGGTTATCCTGAAGTTGCACGTATTGAAGATGGTATGATAGTTTTAGAGAAGGTATAAAGAGGTGAACCGCTAATGAGTGAAGTAATAGTTGTTACTTCTGGTAAGGGAGGTGTGGGGAAAACTACTATTACTGCTAATCTCGGTGTAGCTCTGGCTAAGCTGGGGAAAAAAATTCTGCTTATAGATGCGGATATAGGTTTAAGAAATCTGGATATGATACTCGGTCTGGAAAACAGGATAGTCTACGATATTCTAGATGTTCTGGAAGGGAGAGTTTCTGCGGAGAAAGCCTTGGTGAAAGATAAAAGAGGATTGAGTCTTTTTCTCTTACCTGCTAATCAAACAAAGAATAAAGATGCGGTTAATACAGAGAAGTGGTTAGCATTAGTGAAGGATATAAAGACAAGAGGTGAGTTTGATTACATTATTATAGACTCTCCCGCAGGTATTGAACAAGGGTTTAAAATAGCAGTATCCCCTGCGGATAAGGCTTTTATAGTGGTAAATCCGGAGGTTTCTTCTGTTAGAGATGCAGACAGAGTTATAGGCTTGCTGGAAAGCATGAATAAAGAAGACTATTGGGTAATAATTAACAGAATAAGGTGGAAAATGGTAAAAAGAGGAGAAATGTTATCCATGGAGGACATAGTGGATATCCTTAAAGCCCCCCTTATAGGGGTAATACCAGAAGAAGAAAAGTTGGTGGATTTTACTAACAGAGGAGAACCTATTGTGCTTAATATGAGATACAACGCTGCTAAAGCTATTATGGATCTTGCAAAAAGAACCTTAGGTGAAGAAGTTCCCTTTGAAAGATACGGTGAAAAGGAAGGATTTTTCAGTAGGCTTTTCGGAGGTTAAATCTTGTTATCCTTCTTTAAACGAAAAAGTAAAGATGTGGCGAAACAGAGATTGATGCTTGTTCTCAGTTATGAGAGACAAGGGCTACCTCCTAACATGGTTGAAAAGCTAAAGGAAGATTTAATATCCCTGTTTTCAAAGTATCCTCAATTTGATGCAGCGGGTATAGATGTTACCATAAAGAGAAACGAGGAAGAAAGAGAAGAGTTGTGGATAAGTATCCCCTTTAAAAGCAATTAAGTAGTAGGAGCTAACTTCAGCTTTTCTTCTAATTCCCTTGCCCTTAAAAGATCTATTATTTCGTCCAGTTTACCTTCTAAAATTTCCTGAAGTTTATAAAGGGTTAGATTTATTCTGTGATCAGTAACCCTGTTTTGGGGAAAGTTATAAGTTCTTATTTTTTCTGAGCGTTCGCCTGTTCCTACTTGTTCTTTCCTTTCACGGGCTATTTCCTGTTGTTTTTTTCTTTCGTAATAATCTTTGAGTTTTGCATAAAGGATTTTTAAAGCTTTCTGTTTGTTCTGAAATTGTGATCTTTCATCTTGACAAGAAACTACAATTCCAGTGGGTATATGGGTTATTCTTACAGCTGTTTCCGTAGTATTTACATACTGTCCGCCAGCGCCGGAGGCTCTGAAGGTTTCTATCCTTAAATCTTGTGGATTTATTTCCACATCAGTCTCATCAGCTTCCGGCAAAACAGCTACTGTGGCTGTTGAAGTGTGTATTCTACCTCCTGATTCTGTCACCGGAATCCGCTGGACTCTGTGAACTCCGCTTTCGTATTTCAATCTTGAGTATGCACCTTCGCCTTCTATAAGAGCTATAATTTCTTTAAAACCCCCCAGTCCTGTTCTGTTACTGTGCAGTATATTAACTTTCCAACCCTTTTCTTCAGCGTATTTCTGATACATTCTAAAAAGATCTGCTGCGAAAAGGGCTGCTTCCTCTCCACCGGTTCCCGCTCTGATTTCAAGAATTACATTTCTAGAATCGTTAGGATCCTTAGGAATAAGGAGAATTTTAAGTTTTTTCTCCAGGTTTTTTATCTTTTTTTGAAGATTTTCCAGTTCTTCCTGCGCTAACTGCTTTATATCTTCTTCTCCACTCCTGAGGAGTTTCTTTACATTTTCTATTTCCTCAAGAGTTTTCTTGTAATCTCTATAGGTCTCACAGACTTCCGTTAGCTCTTTGTGTTCACGTGATAGTTCTTTATATTTCTCTATATTCCGTAAAACTTCCGGCTTTGAAAGTTCCTTTTCTAATTCCCTATAGCGATCCGCCAGTTTGTTTAACTTTTCAACCAACTCCTTTTTGAGCATCAAGCTCCCTTCTTATTTCTGGCGGATTTTATTTCAAGGAAGAAGGGTTTTAACCTTAGTTTTCCTGTATAAAAAGGGTGGCAGTGATTACACACTTCTATGTGAACTGTTCCTTTTTTAGTGGAAAGTAGTGTAAAACTGTTGCCACAACCGCATACAAAATTTGTAAGATTAAGCTCCGGGTGTATGCCTTTTTTCATTTTTTACCTCCATAATGTAAAAGGTTATTATACTACGCATTCATCGCTTTTAGAAACTCAGTATTAGTTCTGAATCTTTTTAGCTTATCCAATAGGAATTCCATAGCTTCCACCGGATCCATAGTAGCAAGGAATTTTCTTAAAACCCACATTCTTTGAAGTTCCCACTCTTCCACCAATAGCTCCTCTTTTCTTGTTCCCGATTTTTCTATATTAATGGCGGGGAAGACTCTCCTTTCCATAAGTCTTCTATCAAGATGTATTTCCATATTTCCCGTTCCTTTGAACTCTTCGTATATTACATCGTCCATTCTGGAACCGGTCTCTATTAAAGCGGTAGCTATTATGGTTAAAGAGCCTCCTTCTTCTATATTTCTGGCAGCTCCGAAGAATTTCTTAGGTCTTTGTAAAGCGGTGGCTTCTATGCCTCCCGATAGAACTCTACCTGTTGGAGGGGTTACAGCATTTGAAGCTCTTGCAAACCTTGTCATGGAGTCAAGTAGTATAACTACATCTTGCTTGAGTTCTACGAGTCTTTTCGCTTTTTCTATAACCAATTCAGCTACCTGCATGTGCCTTTCTGGAGGTTCGTCAAAGGTGGAAGCTACTACTTCCGCACCGTCACCTACTATTCTTCTCATTTCTGTAACTTCTTCAGGCCTTTCGTCTATCAACAGTATTATCAGATGAACTTCAGGGTGATTTTCTATCAAAGCTCTTGAAATTTTCTGTAGAAGAACAGTTTTCCCAGCCTTTGGAGGTGCTACTATCATACCTCTCTGTCCTTTTCCTATAGGAGCTACTAAGCTTATAACTCTTGTTGAAAGTTCCTTAGGGCTGTATTCAAGTTTAAACTTTTCCGTGGGGTGAAAGGGTGTTAGTTTATCAAAAAGCGGACGGGATCTAAGAGTATCCGGATCAGCATTCAATCCGTTTACAGCTTCCATTTTTATTAGAGCCTTATACTTTTCGTTTTCCTTCGGAAGTCTTGCAAAGCCTACGATTGTGTCCCCTGTTCTCAGACCGAACTTCTTTATCTGAGAAGGAGCAACGTAAACATCTTCCCAACTGGGCATGTAGTTGTTTTGACTACTTCGCATAAAGCCGTAACCTTCCGGCAGTATCTCAAGGACTCCTTTAACAAATACAAGTCCACCGTCTTTCGCTTGGGCGTCTAAGATTCTCTCTATAAGTTCTTCTTTCTTAAGACCTGTAGTTCTTGTAAGTCCAATATCTTTTCCCAACTTTTGAAGTTCCTGAAGTGTAAGTCTTTTAAGTTCTTCAAGGGTATAGATCTTTTTTTCTTGCAATTCCTGCATCTTTTCCTCCCTGAGAATTACTTTCCTATACAGAATTTTGAGAATATTTTTTCTAAAATATCCTCAACAGCAACCGCTCCTATAATTTCTCCAAGATAATCAAAGGCTTCTCTTACATAAAGCATAGCTATTTCAGGACTTACTTCTTCCTTCTTAAGTCTGTCTTTAAGTTCCTCAAGAATTCCCTTGGACTTCTTGAGAAGCTCTTCATGCCTTACCGATATATATATGCTTGAACTTTCTTCCACCAACGCTCCAACTTTTTTTAGAATTTCTTCCTCTAAGTTCTTTAATCCATATCCCTTGACTGCACTCACCTTTATTATAGAATGTCCATCAAAAATTTCAAGAGGTATGCAAATTCCAAGATCGCATTTGTTTACCACCACTATACAGTTTTTGTTTCTAACTTCTTCATAAACGGTGAAATCTTCCTCCGTAAGGGTTGAAGACCCATCTACTACAAAAAGAATCACGTGGGCGTCTTGAATTTTCCTTTTACTTCTCTCCACTCCTAAGCGTTCTACTGGATCTGAAGATTTCCTTATTCCTGCTGTATCAGTAAGAATTACTGGAATACCTCTTAGATTGACAGTTTCCTCTATATAATCTCTTGTAGTTCCTTCCAAGTCCGTTACTATAGATCTTTCTTCTTTTAAAAGAGCGTTAAACAAGGAAGATTTTCCCACATTAGGTTTTCCTACTATAGCCAATTTTAAACCTTCTCTTATTAGCTTACCGGTTTTAGCTGTTTTAAGAAGTTCTCTTAGCGTTTTTAAGATTTCTTCAAGTCTGTTTATTATTTCTGAACTGCTTATAGAAGGTATATCTTCTTCAGAGAACTCTATATCTGCTTCAAGTAACGTGCACAGTTCAAGTAAATTTTCTCTTAAGGGTTTTATATAGGCACTAAGTTCTCCTTGAAGCTGTTTGATAGCTGTTTGCCTTGCAAGCTCCGTTTGCGCGGATATGAGTTCAGCAACCGCCTCCGCTTGGGTTAAATCCATCTTACCGTTGAGAAAAGCCCTTTTGGTAAATTCACCCGGTTCTGCTAATCTACAGCCCGCGGAGATAAAAACTTCCAAAGCTTTTTTAAGAATAAGAGGGTTTCCATGAAAAGAAATTTCTATCATATCTTCACCTGTGTAGCTGTTGGGAGCTTTGTAGTATACAAGAACAACTTCATCTAAGGTATTTCCTTTTTGATCTGTAAATATGCCGTAGTGAGCATAGCGGGGCTTTATCGTGGATTTTCCTTTGAAGAATTTCTTAGCTATGTTAAGAACGTTTTTCCCTGAAAGTCTTATTACACCTATGGCACTTCTACCGTAGGGAGTTGCTATTGCAACTATGGGATCTCTCATAGGTAGTTATTTAAAATATAAGCCTTGAGGTTATGAAGGAGGGAAAAATCGGTGTCATCTTACTGAGTATGGGAGGACCTGACAGTTTATTTGCTATACAACCTTTCCTTTACAATCTTTTTTCAGATCCTGATATATTCAGATTGCCTTTTCAAAAACTTATGGCGTGGGTTATTTCCAGAGTAAGAGAAAAGAAAGTAAGGGGCTACTATGAAATGATAGGAGGCAAATCGCCTCAGAGAGAGCAGACTGAAAAGCAAGCTAAGGCTCTTTCTGAATTGCTCGGCAGTGAATACAGAGTTATTGTAGCAATGAGATACTGGCATCCTCTAACGGAAGAAGCTTTAAAAGAGTTGTTTAAAGAAAAAATAAAGGAAATAATTCTTCTTCCAATGTATCCACAATTCAGCAAAACCACTACAGGATCTTCCTTAAGGGAGTTTTTCAGAGTTTACAGGAAAAGTAATTTCCCTAAAGTGCCTGTAAGGAAAATAGAAAGCTATCATAACTTTCTACTGTATATAAAGGCTATGGTGGAAAATATAAAAGAAAATCTTTCTAATTGGGAAGATTACTATTTTCTGTTTTCTGCTCATAGCTTACCTATGTATGTAATAAAAGAGGGAGATCCTTATCAAATTCAAACTGAAGAAACAGTTAAACTTATAATGAAACACTTTCCAAAAGTTCCTTACAGTCTTGGATATCAAAGCAAGCTCGGTCCTGTGAAATGGCTTCAGCCTACAACTGAAGATCTTATAAGGAGCTTGGCGCACAGACGTGTGAGAAAACTCGCTGTGATACCTGTTTCCTTCGTCTGTGAACACTTGGAAACTCTGTATGAACTTGACGTTCAATACAGAAAATTAGCAAAAGAACTCAGTGTGGAAGATTATGTGAGGATTCCCACTTTAAGAACACATCCTACTTTCATAAAAGCGTTAGCCGAATTAGTAAGAAATTCTGCTAAAAATCCTTCATAAGCTTTTTCAGTTTTTCTATCGCTTCCCCTTTTATTTGAGAAACACGAGAAATGGAACAGTTCAAGATTTCAGCTACGTGTTTTAAAGGCAACTCTTCGTAAAAAATCAACTGTATAACCAGCTTTTCTCTTTCATCAAGCTTTTCTATGGCTTTTTTTAGTTTTTCTATGAGATCTTTTTTTACAACCTGTTCCTCTACGTTTTCTCCTTTTGATCCTATGACTTCTTCATAGCTTCTTTTTTCTTCAGTGAAAATATCTTCAAGGTTCAGTATGTAGGAAAAGGATATTTTATTAAGATCGTGTTGAAGGCTGTCCACTTCTTCTCCTAAATACTCTGCAATTTCCTCATCAGTGGGTTCCCTTCCTAAGCTTTCTGTTAGATATTTGAGAGCTTCTTTTATCTTTTTTTCCTTCTCCCTTATTCTTCTACTACCAAAGTCAAGACTTCTTAGATAATCGTATATGGCACCACGTATTCTTATTCTAAGATAACTCTCCGGATTTCTCTGAGTGTCCAGCTTTTCAAGAGCTTTTATAAGTCCAATTATCCCGTGTCCCATTAAATCTCTTACATCTATTGTGGGAGGTAGATGTCTTTTAATAGTAAAAGCTATGCTCTTTACAAGAGGGAGGTATTTTAAAATGAGTTCTTCTCTTTCTTTTTCTGTGTAGGTATAAGGATTTTTCATCTCCTCAATAGCCTTGAGAGTAAACTGTCCCAAAAGCTAAGCTTGCGGGGTTTTACTTCAGTATCCATACTAGCAAGAATATTATACACATCTTCTATAAACCCTTTTTCAAAGGGATCCTGTTCTATGATCTTCCTAATAAGGTTCTTTCTATAACGAATTGATCCCACAAAGGTCAGGGTGGCTGTGGTGTATTTCTCTGTAAGTAGTTTTATACTCTCATAAACCTTTATCGCTTCATGATTGTTCTCTACTTTGTTAACAACAAGGTAGAATTTCTCAAGTTGATTTTCCTTGTTTATTATCTTTATAAGTGCGTAAGCGTCCGCTACCGCTGTGGGTTCTGGAGTTGTTACTACAAGAGGAAAGTCAACTGAGGATACAACGGTAAGGGTATCATCGTGTATACCCGGCGGGGTATCAAAGATAACGTAAGAGTAGTTGTCTTCTGCCAGCTCTTGTAATCTTTTTACAAGGGAAAGAATTTGATCCTTAGGCAGTTTAACTAACTCGTAAATGCCGTTACCACTTGAAACAAAAGACAGATTTTCGTTAACGCGAACCACAATATCTTCAAAAGTAGCTTCTCCTAAGAAGAAGTGAACGAGATTTTTTGAAGGAGTTATTCCCAGCATAAGATGAACGTTACTAAGCCCAAAATCAGCATCTATTATTAGTGTCTTTTTTCCACTGTCCGCAAGACACTTTCCTACGCTAAGGGAAAGAACAGTTTTACCCACACCTCCCTTCCCACTCGCTATAGCTATGTATCTGGTGCTTTCTGAAGCACCTTCCCTATGCTTCAGGTGAATTGCCTGCTGATTCAAATTCATGTTTCTCCTCTAACATCAGTTTTGTGATGTATCCGTAGTCCGCCATGACTATATCGTCGGGAACAGTTTGTCCTGTAGTGAAGCACAGTATAGGTAACTGTGTTCTGTAAGCTACGTTTATTACATTTCCGGGATAAGAAGTCTCGTCCAGCTTTGAAAATACGAGCCCTTTAATGGGAAAGATACTAAATTGCATTATAACTTCATACATAACCGGTTCCGATAGGTTAGCACTTAAAGTTAAATATATACTGGCTTCACAACTTTCCAGAAAGGGTTTAAGTTCATTGAGTTTTAATTTATCATGATGACTTCTGCCTGCTGTATCTACAAAGATAACATCTCTGTTGCTCATTTCTTTTATTCCTTTTAAAAACTCTTCAGGAGAATCTGCTATTTTAAAAGGTAATTCCATTATCTTTATAAAGGATCTGAGCTGTTCCACAGCTCCTACTCTGTAACTGTCAAGAGTTATAACTCCCACTTTCTTACCCGCTCTTTTAAAGAGATAAGAGAGCTTAGCTATCGTTGTAGTTTTCCCTACTCCTGTAGGTCCTACTAATACAATTACCTTAGGAGTTTGTTCTATAATTTTATTTCCTTCTACAGATATATTCTTCTCAAAGCTGTCTGTTAAAGATCTGTATACGTCTTCTTTGAAATCCAGTTTACCCAGTTCTATATCAAATCCGCAAGCTTCTTCTATGAGCTTTTTCGCTATTTCTTTTCTGACTCCTCTATAAACCATACGGGACAATATCCTTTGCGCTCTAAGTGAAAACTCTTCGCTGTGTTCTTGTTGATTTTGATCTTTCTCCTCTGCAGTTTGAATGTTCTTTATAACTTTACTGAGAGTATCCCTAAGATGTTGAAGTTCTTCGTAAACTTTTAACTTCTCACTTAACTCCTCTTTAAAATCCTTTTCATTTTCCGGAATTCCTATGGTTACTTCAAGTAATGTAGTGGTAAGAAAGGGGAAAAACCACCATTTTCTTCTTTTTATTACTCTTGAAGAAAGAACCACAGCATTCTCTCCGTAGGATCTTTTTAACTCCTCCACTGCCTCCTGCAAGGAGCTGACTATTATCTTCTCAGTCCTCATCTATCAATCCTAATATCTTCATATTTATCTGCTTTTCAAGTTCATTATAGGACAGAACAGCCAATTGGGGCAGATAGGGTTCAAGGGTTTTCCTTATATACCTTCTGAGATTAGCGGAAGTCAGGATAACAGGGTTAGCTTGAAATTGTGCAAATTTTTCTATTTCCGAAGATATTTTTCTGTAAAGTTTGTTAAGAACCGTATCTATAAACTCGTCCTCTTTGCCTTCGTTTATCATGTGCATAAGCTTAGCTTCTACCTTAGGAGAAAGAGCTAAGGCGTAAAGAATTCCATCTGTCAAATACATTCCTGTTATTCTTTTGGATAGGTTTTGACGCACGTATTCGGTGAGAGTATCTGGATCCTTTGTTTGTTCTATATAATCGGCAAGAGTTTCCAGAATTGTCAGCATATCGTTAACAGGAACGCTTTCCCTTAAAAGGTTTTGAAGAACCCTGTGAATTACTGAAATAGGAACTTGCTCTGGAACTATATCCTGCACTACCTTAGGATATTTTTTTGATAGTCTATCTATAAGTTCTATTACTTCATTTCTACCTAAGAGTTCATGAAGATTCCTCTTTATTACTTCTGAAATGTGAGTTATAATGACGGTGCTGATATCAACTACCATGTAACCCTTGCTTTGAGCTTCATCTTTCTTGTCAGAAGGTATCCAATAAGCTTTTAACTTAAAAGCAGGATCCTTTGTTTCTATACCTTCCAATTTTCCTTTAGCGGTCCCCAAATCCACCGCTAAATGGTAACCGGGCATGATTTCATAACTGTCAGTCTCTATACCTTTGATGAGTATTCTGTATTGATTCGGATTTAGTCTTAGGTTATCCCTAATGTGAACTAAAGGAACTATTATTCCGAATTCCTGAGCTATTTGTTTCCTCATTGTCCTTATTCTCTGAGGTATATCTCCTCCTTGGCTTTCATCTACGTAAGGGATTAATCCGTATCCTACTTCCATAGTAATAGGATCTGGCTGTGGTAGGAGTTCTTCTTCACTTTCCTCCCTTTTCTTCTGCTCTTCTTTTTGTTCCTCTACAAGCTTTTCAAGTTCTTTTATCTGTCTTTCCTTTAGGCTTTTATTCAGAAGATAGTAAAGACCTCCCAAAAGACTTGCCATTGCAAAAAAAGGGACTTTCGGAAGACCGGGAATAACTCCTATGAAAACCAAGAGAAGAGCGGAGAAAAGAAGAGCTTTCGGTTCTTTGGAAAACTCTTCCGCTATTGCACTTCCCACCTCTTCTGTTGAAGCTCCTTTTGTAGTAATAAGTCCCGCGGAAGTGGACAAAAGTAAAGCGGGAATCTGAGAAGCTAATCCTTCTCCTACTGTTAACAACGTATAGGTATTCAAGGCTGTGGTAAAGTCTAAGCCTTTAAACACTATTCCTACCAGTAGACCTCCTATTAAACTCAGGAAAAGTATTATCAAAGCTGCTACCGCGTCTCCTCTTATGAACTTACTGGCACCGTCCATAGCTCCGTAAAAGGAGGCTTCTCTTTCCAGTCTTTCTCTTCTCTTGCGAGCTTCTTCTTCTGTTATTAATCCCGCATTTAGATCTGCGTCTATACTCATCTGTTTACCGGGCATAGCGTCTAAGGTAAAGCGAGCTGCTACTTCGGATATCCTTTCAGCTCCTCTTGTTATCACAATGAAGTTAATGACTATAAATATTAGAAATACGATTATCCCTACTACAACATCTCCACCTACTACAAAAGTGCCGAAGCCTTCTATGATGTGCCCTGCTGCATGAGTTCCTTCGTGTCCGTGTAGGAGAATCCTCCGGGCTGCGGCAATGTTTAGGGAAAGTCTCAAAAGAGTTCCTATCAAAAGAATTGTGGGAAACGAACTCAGTTCAAGAGGTGTCCTTACAAAGAAAGTAAGCACTAAAACAGCTAAGGAAAACGTTATGCTCGTCGCAAGGAGAATGTCCAGTAGAAAAGCGGGTATGGGAATAATTATTGCACTGAGTATTATTATAAAAGCTAAGATTACCCAGCTTTCCTTAGTTCTCACAGAAGTTTCCTCCAGGATCTGGATAATTACAAATCAATAAGTCTTTCAATATCCGAGATTCTTTTTTTGTATTCCTCATGGGAGATTTCTCCTTTCATAAGGAGATCTGTAAGGAAGTTTATTTCTTTTTCAATCTTTTTTAGCTTTTCTGTTTTGTTCTTTTCTTTGCTGGCAAGTATTTTGTAAACAAAATGTTCTTCAAGTTCATAGTGTCTGAGGTTTTTCTTCAGAGCTGGTATATCCTTTAAAAGGATATATCTTTTGATTTTTTCAAGAAAGTCAAAAACTTCTTGGATATCTTTTCTTCTCTCAGCTTTTAGAAATATATGATTTGTATTTTCTACTTTACCAATTATAAAATAGCTGTTATGTTCTGGAGATCTGTAAAGTTCAAGAGCTAATCTTATTCCTTCCAGTTCAAATATATCGTGAAGAATTTTCTCTTCTCCTTTGAAAGTGCTTTTAAGTTTTTCTTTTTCTATATAATTTTTAAAAGAAAGTCCTCCGAAAACAGCTATTATTTCCTTGCAGTATTCGTTTGCAAGATTACCTATATTTATTGTTACATAACTCAAAAGCTCTTTATTTATAAAATCAAATTTTATTTTTGTTCCTAAAACTATATCAAGTAATCCTTTTTCAAATTCTACTGAAAAAGAACACATTGTAAGGGAATTGTTTTCCATAAGAAGGAATCTCATAAGTTCTTTCTCTGGTTTTACTTTTAAAGCTACAGGTGAACTTATACTTAAAAAACACTCACCTTTTTGAGATTGCACTTCAACGTTTATAACAGTAGATCCCCAAGGTATTAAAAATTCACTGTCTTCCCTGTAAACCCTTATGGATCCGAATATTTGATTCAGATACCTTTCTGTAAGAAGAACTATTCTGTTGAATTTGTCCTCCATGTGTTTATTTTAACAGTTCCCCTCTTTGAGGATTATACCCTCTGATAAAATCTTCACCTTTTATTTTCTTCCCTTTCGGTGATATAAGCTCAAGAATCTCTACTGCTCCTTTCCCACAGGCGACTGTAAATGTTTTATCTCCTAAAATCTCACCCGGATCTCCCATGCCTTTTACCACTCTAACTTTAAGAATTTTTATCCTGTTTCCTCTGAAGAACGTATAAGCATTAGGGTAAAGCCCTCTTATTCTATCACGAACACTTTCAGCGGAAGCTTTCCAGCAAATCTTAAATTCTTCGTTCCTTATAGGGGGAGCGTAGGTGGCTTTTTCCTCTTTTTGGGGTATTGGTTTAATTTTGCCCTTAAACCACAGGTCAAGAGCTTTTATCAGAAGAACCGCTCCCTGCAATGCCAACTTTTGCGAAAGACTTACAAAATTGTCTTCTTCTCTTACAGAAACGGTTTCTTGTAAGAGAATATCTCCCGAATCCATTTTTTCGTTAACCAGAAAAACTGTATTTCCCGTTATCTTTTCTCCAGCCATAAGAGCGCGTTGAATAGGTGCTGGACCTCTGTATTTGGGAAGAAGGGAAGCGTGAAGATTTAAAACTCCATAAGGAGGAACGGCGAGAATTTTAGGGGAAAGTATTCTGCCGTAAGCTACTGTAATTATACAGTCGGGGGAAAGATATTCAATCAAAGACTCCAGATCTTTTTTAGTTTCTGGTTGATACACGGGAGTGTTAAAGCGCAGAGCCACCTCCCTTAGAGGAGGGTGGACTTTTTTCATGCCTCTACCTGCGGGACGAGGTGGTTGGGTTATAACGGCGGATACACCGAATCTTTCTTTTACTTTAATAAAAGAAGGAAGTGCAAAATCCGGAGTTCCCATAAAAACTATATTCATGAATTACTCTTGGGGAGGGTGA